>Ga0209295_1001024_pt1 | contig 10684 bp, 8 predicted proteins | sample Porto_5metaG_FD_187428 | JGI IMG/M metagenome (GOLD analysis project Ga0209295, IMG submission 187428) | Marine algal microbial communities from Porto, Portugal - Porto_5 metaG (SPAdes) (version 2) | ecosystem: Host-associated > Algae > Red algae > Unclassified | place: Portugal: Porto... | reverse complement strand
ATTCTTCTGCCAACAAAGGAATATCGAATCGGTCAGAATTGAATCCGCCTAAATCACTATCCTTTATAATCTTATAAATTTCTTTAGAAAGTTCTTTGAAGGTTGGCTCGTTAGCCACCTTTTCATTGGTAATACCATGAACGGCAATTACCTCTTCCGGTATCACCATTTCAGGATTCACCAACCATGTTTTACTTTCTTTATTACCGTTAGGGTATACCTTTAAAATCGCTATTTCTACAATACGATCTTTTGCTACATTAACCCCAGTTGTCTCTAAATCAAAGAAACAAATAGGTCTGGTAAGCTTTAATTCCATAAGTGTTCAACTTTTAACAAAAATACGCTTTCGTTTTTTAGACACATAAAATTACTCGCGATTAATTTTATTTCAAATCAAAAAGCTTTAGAAAATACGGATTTGCCTAAATAATCAATCCATTGTACATTACCCAAACTAACAGGTACAATGAATTAAAAACTATTTAATAAGAAAAAAAATACCCCATTATACATTTCGTATAATGGGGTATTGTAATTATAATATCTCTTTAGGCTTACACCTCTCTATTAACATCCCAACCTTCCAGATAGTCTGCAACAGCTTTGGCGAACATACTACCTAAAGCACCATTAACCACTCTGTGATCATAACTATGAGATAAATACATTTTGCTACGTACTGCAATTACATCACCTTCCGAAGTTTCAATAACCGAAGGAATTTTTCTTATAGCTCCCAATGCCATAATACCTACTTGTGGCTGATTGATTATAGGAGTTCCGAACACACTACCAAACGTACCAACATTGGTTACAGTATAAGTACCACCTTGTACCTCATCTGGCTTAAGCGCATTGTTTCTAGAACGGTCTGCCAAATCATTTACGACTTTAGCTATACCCAATAAATTTAACTGATCCGCATTTTTTATAACCGGAACTATCAAATTACCATCTGGCAGGGCTGCTGCCATACCTATATTTATATTCTTCTTTTTTATAACGTTATCACCATCAACTGAAATATTCATCATAGGATATTTCTTTAATGCCACGGCAACAGCTTCCATAAAAATCGGGGTAAACGTAAACTTCTCACCTTCTCTTTTAAAGAAAGCATCTTTGATTTTATTTCGCCATGTAACGATATTGGTTACATCTACCTCTATAAAACTCTGTACATGTGCAGATGTAGAAACACTATCTGACATATGCTTGGCAATCAATTTGCCCATTCTCGACATTGGTATTACCTCATCGCCACGAGAAACCTGCATTTTCGGTTTTTCTGGAGCAGGTTTTGGAGCAGGAGTCGATTTAGGTTTGGCAGGTTCGGTTTTAGCGGTAACCGCAGGTGCCGTAGCTGGTTCTCTAACTGGCGCTTCAACCCTATGCTGCACAACTTCCCTTTTTGGAGCTGCTACCTTTTCTACCGAATTACTTTCTCCTCTGTTTACATAATTTAGAATGTCATCTTTGGTGACCCTACCATCTTTTCCCGTACCGGGAATAGTTTCAAGAACTTCAAAAGAGATACCTTCTTCTCTTGCTATGTTCTTAACTAAGGGAGAGTAAAAACGATCAGAAGTTCCATTCAACTGCGCTGTAGATGTCTCTGCCCTAGCGTGCATAACCGCTGATTCTGCCGCCACAACCATTTCTTGAAGAACCGGCTCTGGTTCTGCTATTTCTTGAACGGTTTCTGTAGCATCACTTACATCAACATCACCACTTACTTGAATTATAGCTACCGTTTGACCGACCTCTACCACATCATCAACATTAAAGCATTTTTCAATTAAAACACCATCAACCTCACTTGGCACTTCACTATCAACCTTATCCGTAGCAATTTCAAAAATGGCTTCGTCCATCTCAATCGTATCACCTACCTCTTTCAACCATGACGTTAATGTTGCTTCTGCAACACTCTCTCCCATACGTGGTAGTTTCAATTCAAATTTTGACATATCGATAATTTAAAGCTTGTTTTGTTTATGTTTTTTGCAAAAATAATAAAATAAATACCTTTTTATTGATATTTAAACGAAAATCAAGTGCTAATCTTGTCTTAACGACCCTTCAAATGGCACCCTATTCAAAATACTTCGTCCTAAAGTGACCTCATCTGCATACTCCAATTCATCGCCAACCGCTATTCCTCTTGCTATGGTAGATGTTTTCACATCCAACCCCTCTATCTGTCTAAAAATATAAAAATTGGTGGTATCGCCCTCCATGGTAGAACTCAACGCAAAAATCAACTCCTTTATTACGCCTTTTCTCACTTTATCTACCAAAGTTCCTATTTTCAAATTTTGTGGACCAATACCTTCCATAGGAGATATTTTACCTCCAAGAACATGGTACTTACCTCTAAACTGACCTGTATTTTCAATTGCCATGACATCTCTAATATCTTCAACGACACAAACCAATGCGCCATCTCTTTTAGGGTTGGCACATATTTCGCACATGGTCGTATCTGAAATATTATGGCAATTTTCACAAAATTGAATTTTACCTCTTAAATCTACCAAAGATGTAGATAGATTTTCTGTACGTTGCTCTGGCTGTTTTAATAAATGCAATACCAAACGTAATGCAGTTCGCTTACCAATACCTGGTAATTGCGAAACTTCATACACTGCGTTTTCCAATAATTTCGATGAAAAATCCATAGTCTAATATGGGTATAAATTTACGATTAAACTTATAATGCTAATCGTATAGTTTTCTTAAATTTTAACAAAACTACAGCATAATCGACGCTATCAGCTATAAAAGCATAAAAGAGATACATTCTTGTCGTTACTATCAATGCATTTTAAACTCTTTGGCCGGCGTCATTTAACTTTTTGTAATTTGGCGCAAATTTAACAACATGAACGCCTCTCATATTTTACTTCTAATAACCGGCTACTTCGTTTTACTGTTGGTTATTTCATACTTCACCGGCAAAAACGATTCTAACGAAGATTTTTTTAAAGCTGGTAAACAGTCGCCATGGTATTTGGTTGCATTTGGTATGGTGGGTGCCTCTTTATCTGGTGTTACCTTTATTTCTGTACCAGGATGGGTTAAGGCTTCTGAATTCAGTTATATGCAAGTTGTTTTTGGATACTTTTTAGGTTACATGGTTACGGCATTTGTATTATTACCTGTTTATTATAAACAGAATGTAACCTCTATTTATCAGTATTTAGATGATAGATTTGGCTTTGTAAGCTATAAGGTGGGCGCTATCTCATTTTTTATCTCAAGAGTTCTGGGCGCTGCTTTTCGTTTATTTCTAGTTGCTATTGTTCTGCAACAATTCGTGTTCGATGCTTGGAACGTACCTTTTGAAATCACTGTTGTTCTATCGATATTGCTAATTTGGATTTATACCTTTAAAGGTGGAATCAAAACAATTGTTTGGACAGATACTTTGCAAACTTTATTTATGTTGGTATCCGTAGGGTTATCCATTTATTTTATACTGGAAAAAATGGATTGGACTTTTATGGAATTCTTGAACTCGCCAGAATTAGGTCAGTATAGCAAAACCTTTTTTGTTGACGACCTTTCTTCTAAAAACCATTTGGTAAAATCGTTTTTAGGTGGAATGTTCATTACCATTTGTATGACAGGACTTGATCAAGATATGATGCAAAAAAACCTGACATGCAGAAACTTAGGTGAAGCTCAAAAAAATATGGTCAGCTTCAGTATCGTACTTGTCATAGTTACTTTTGTGTTTATGCTTCTTGGCGCTCTTTTATTTATTTATGCAGATACATATGATATAGCCTTACCACTTATGGATGGCGCACCGAAATCTGATCTTTTATTTCCAGAAATTGCACTTAATAGTGGTTTAGGCATAACGGTTGCCGTTACGTTCATGTTAGGTCTAATTGCAGCTGCTTACAGTAGCGCAGACAGTGCACTTACCTCATTGACCACATCATTTTGTATAGATTTTCTAGGTACGGAGAACAAATCTGAACATGTGGCTAAAAAGACCCGTAGAATAACACATGTTGGCATGAGCGTTCTATTAATTCTAGTAGTAATCTCTTTCAAATATATATTGGATAAAAATGTAATTGACGGGCTGCTCACTGTTGCCTCATACACCTACGGTCCTTTATTAGGGTTATTCTCCTTTGGCATTTTCACCAAACATCAAGTAAAAGATAAATATGTATGGATCGTAGCTCTAATTTGCGTATCCATAATACTCATTTTAGCAAAACTACCTAGTGACTTTTTTGGTGGCTATGTCTTCGGTTATGAACTTTTACCATTGAATGGTCTGCTGACTTTTATAGGATTATGGCTTATTCGCAAAAAAAACACTGTCGCCAGTATTAACGATATCACTTAATATTGACCAGTACCTAAAAGTACCAAAGTACAAGCAACATCTACCTCTATACCGCTACTTTCCAACAACTTATAAAACTCTGGGTTTTCTGTTCCCGGATTAAAAATTACTCTATTCGGTGCCAGCGAAATTATCTGCTCATAATATTCTTCTTGTCTATTTGGATTTATATATAGGGTAATTGTGTGAATATCGTTAAATTTGTCTAGATTGTTACTGATATTTACACCAGAAACCGTACCTTCTCTTAAACCATAAGCCAAGGTTTCTACGCCCGAATCTACTAATCGATGAATTGCTATATTGCTGTATCGATTTGGTTTTAAGGAGGCTCCGAAAACTAGAGTCTTTTTCATAATATTAGATTGTTAAAAATTGATTAACTTGTAACTATTAAGACAATATTTCGTCTATTGAAATAGTTAAGTATACTTACAAGATTATAATATTGTTGGTAACGCTATATGTTTATAGTTAATGGTTAGTGTTTAGTATAGCCTATCAACATGTTGAAGCCCGACTTCCAATTTATTTTGGAATGTTCGGGTTTCTTTTTTTTTAAAACTTGACAGACACTTACCATAATAACTGCACTTCATTTTTTCGATAAAACGAAAGACGAAGTAACATTTATAACATAATTACGTCTATTACTTTATATAGGGATGTTTAATTAAGAAGATTGGTTGGTTTTTTCTAATTAGGTAAAACTATATAGCACCTATAGCCAAAACTATGGGTGCTTTATTTTTACCACCTAATGATGACACTGCCCCAGGTAAAACCACTACCAAATGCAGCTAAAACAACTAAGTCTCCACTTTTCACCTTACCTTCTTCCCAAGCTTCTGTAAGTGCAATAGGGATAGATGCAGCTGTAGTGTTACCATATTTCATAATATTATTGAAAACCTGGTCATCACTTAACTGGAATTTCTTTTGAATAAATTGAGATATTCTCAAATTCGCTTGATGCGGAACCAATAAATCGATATCGGTCGCATTTAATTTATTTTTCTCCAAACCTTCTACAATTACCTCACTGAAACGAACAACTGCATTTTTGAATACAAACTGACCATTCATATGTGGAAAGTAAGATTCATCATTTGGATCATTGTCCTCCATGATATCGGTTACCCATCTGTTACCCATACCAGGCGCTATTAAAGAAAGTTCTTCTGCATGCTGACCTTCTGAATGTAGGTGTGTTGACAATATACCTTTGGTAGTATCTTCTTCTCTAGTTAAAACTGCAGCACCGGCTCCATCACCGAATATTACAGAAACTCCCCTACCTCTTGTGGTCATATCCAAACCATGAGAGTGAAGTTCTGACCCTATAACAAGTACATTTTTATACATACCTGTTTTAATATATTGATCAGCAATAGATAATGCATACACAAAACCAGAACATTGATTTCTAACATCTAATGCACCCACGGTTTTAATTCCTAAATCTCGTTGTACCAATACACCAGGACCAGGGAAATAATAATCAGGACTCAAAGTTGCAAAAATGATAAAATCAATATCATCCTTATCTATTCCAGCTCTTTCAATGGCAACTTTAGCGGCTTTTACACCCATAGTCGTGGTGGTATCTCCATCGCCCCTAATTACATGTCTTCTTTCTTTAATACCGGTTCTTTCTTGAATCCAAGCATCATTAGTATCCATCACTTTTGACAAATCATCATTTGTCACTACGTTTTCAGGTACATAATGACCTAAGCCGATTATTTTTGAATTATACATAGTATTTTTTTAATCCTGATAAAACTCAGGTTGAATTAGTGTTGCAATATAAACAACTATTGAGAAATTTTTTTGAAAATATAACAATCATCTATTATTAAAATAAGCGAGAAATTACAAATTCATATATTTCTGATAGTCGTTAACTTTTATATTCGATTTTAAATCATGCAGAAGATTATATAGACCAAAGAAAGTACGATTCATATACAAGAAGTGCTTAGACCCTCTATTTCCATTCATTTTACGTATTTGCTTATCTGAAGAGAATTGTTCTCCCAATGCCGCAATTTTGCCCCAAAAAACCTCATCGCCAAAATAAAAATCATCTTCATGAAAAGGTGATGTAAACAAACTTAATAATTGATGAAATATGGATTTGAAAAATGATATTTCTTCGGGTGTATCATTAGGCATCAATATTTCAAGCTCGTATAACTTTTCTGTAAACTTTTCATCATTTGATATCACCTCTGGTCTTGCCAATTCAAAATACGGTACATAGAAAGTATCCGGTACTTCTTTAATACATCCAAAATCAATAGCGATAAGCTTTTCATTATCATTCACCAAAAAATTACCTGGGTGCGGATCTGCATGTACTTTTCTTAAGCCGTGAATTTGAAACATGTAGAAATCCCACAATGCCTGACCTAACTTATCTCCTGTTGCCTGAGAAAAATCAGTTTTTGTAAATTCACTCAAGTGCTTACCGGTCATCCAATCCATTGTTATTATACGTGAACTAGACAGTTCTGTATAATATTTGGGGAAATTGATATTAGGTATTACCGAACATGCTTCGGTAATCTCTTTACTTTGTGCTACTTCTAAAATATAATCTGTCTCTTCTACCAGTTTATTTTCAACTTCTTTGAAATATTTATCTGAATCTTTGCCTTGAAGATTGAACATACGAATAGCAATAGGCTTTACAATCGCCAAATCGCTGCTTATACTTTGTGCTACACCTGGGTACTGAATTTTTACCGCTAAATTTTTACCGTCTTTGGTTGCTTTATGCACCTGACCTATACTAGCCGCATTAATAGAATCTTTATCGAACGTATCAAAAACTTCTTCTGGATACTTATCTAAATACTTCTTAAATGTCTTTCTAACCAACGGTGCCGATAAAGGGGGAACTGAAAATTGCGAAAGTGAAAACTTTTCTACATAAGCATTAGGCAGTAAATTTTTCTCCATGCTCAACATCTGGGCAACCTTAAGCGCACTACCCTTCAATGATTTTAACCCGTCATATATATCTGCGGCATTATCTTCGTTCAACTCGTCTTTAGTTGTGTCGGGATTTATTATTTTCTTACCCAAATACTTGGCATAATTACCACCAATCTTAGCTCCGGTTTTCACCAGCTTGCTTGCACGCTCTATTTTTCCGGTAGGTATTTTATCAAGTGTTTTCAAATCGTATGAGTTAGATTAGGCAAAGGTTTCTTTGTAAAGAAATTTCCCAAAGTCTATAATATTCTCTAGTGGTGTGTTATCGAATACATCAAAAATGGTGTTTACAGATTTTTCAATAGCAACATCTGTTTTTTCAAATGCGGCAGAATCATCCGATTTCCAAAAATTCATTAAAAACATAGTCTGTAACCATGCCCCTTCTGAAAACAATTGCGGGTTGTGTTTCGTAATTTTTAAATTCTTGTCTGCATTTCCATCTGCAATCAAACCCTTAGAGAATTCTTTAATATTTTTTCTAACTCCTTTTAACTGCTCCAAATTTTTAAACGAACCAGAAGCACTATCCATTATAAATAAGATATAACTTCTATTCAATGTCATTACTTCAAAAAAGGTATAGAAAAACGTAAGCATCTTTTCTCTATTGGTAAAATCTTGATACTCTTTATTTTTCTCTATCACACTAACCGTGTTCGTGTAAAATGTATTCCAAATACCTTTCTTAATGGCTTCTATCGATCCAAAGTGAAGATAAAAATCTGACTCTTCAATAGCATTTACTTTACAAAATTTATAAACTGTTTTAGGTAACTTCTCGTTTTCTAAGACGTAGTCCATAAACATTGTTATAATCGTCTCTTTTGTTACTTTTTTAGCTTTTGCAGGCATATCGAATAATTTTTATTTAAGGTACGATGTAGAATTCATAGTTAGAAGTTTTAGCCGAACATTAGCTTATATTTAATAAAAACGTGCTATCAGATGATAGCACGTTCCTAAACAACCTAACCAATAAATAATCAACATGTGATTATGCTTAAAATTCTTTTTCATAGCATTTTTTCATAACCACAATACAAATATACATTATGTTTAACTTTTTTCACTATTCCATAAACAGAAATATATGTTAAACTTTTAAAGGCAGTAAACTGTCAGTTTGTCACAATAAACTATTATGGTATTTTTTTTGACCAATAGCAACGAACAATCATTATTAACAATGGCCGCACTGACTGTGGCGAAAAAAATATAAAAAATGGCAACAGGTAAAATTAATGTGTCGGTAGACAACATTTTTCCACTGATCAAGAAGTTCTTGTATAGTGATCACGAAATTTTTTTAAGAGAATTAATTTCAAATGCAACAGATGCAACCTTAAAAATGAAGCACTTGACCACAATTGGCGAGGCGAAGGTTGAATATGGCAACCCTATTATAGAGGTTAAAGCAGACAAAGAAGGCAAAAAACTACATATCATTGATCAAGGTCTTGGTATGACAGAAGAAGAAGTAAAGAAATACATTAACGAGGTAGCTTTCTCTGGTGCAGAAGAGTTCTTGAACAAATACGAAGACTCTGCTAAAGATTCAGGAATTATCGGTCATTTCGGACTTGGATTCTATTCTGCGTTTATGGTTGCCCATAAAGTAGAGATCATCACCAAGAGTTTTAAAGATGAGCCAGCGGTTCATTGGTCATGCGACGGTTCTCCAGAATTTATTATGGAACCAGCTGAAAAAGAAACGCGTGGTACAGAAATCATTCTTCATATCGCAGATGATTCTACCGAGTTTTTAGAAGATGGTAAAATAAACGAGCTTTTAAGCAAGTATAACAAGTTTATGCCTATTCCGATCAAATTTGGAATGAAGACTGAAACTTTACCAAAACCTGAAGGTGCAAAAGAAGAAGATCCTGCACCAACGCAAGAGGTGGATAATATCATTAACAACCCTAACCCAGCATGGACAAAGCAACCTGCAGATTTAAAGCCAGATGACTATAAGAGTTTTTACAGAGAGCTTTACCCAATGCAATTTGAGGAGCCTTTGTTCAATATTCATTTAAATGTAGATTATCCTTTTAACCTTACGGGTATTTTATATTTTCCAAAACTTTCTAACGATTTAAATCAGCAGAAAGATAGAATTCAACTATACCAAAACCAGGTATTCGTTACTGATAACGTTGAAGGTATTGTTCCTGAATTCTTAACCATGCTACGTGGTGTTATAGATTCTCCAGATATTCCGTTAAACGTATCTCGTTCGTATTTACAGGCTGATGGTGCAGTTAAGAAAATATCTTCTTACATCACTAGAAAGGTGGCCGATAAAATGAACTCGCTGTTCAAAAATGATCGTGCGGAGTTTGAAGCAAAATGGAACGATATTAAAATCGTTATTGAATACGGAATGCTTTCTGAAGATAAGTTCTTTGACAAAGCAGATAAATTTGCACTTTACCCAACCGTAGATGGTTCTTACTTTACGTTTGAAGAGTTACAAGAGAAAATAAAAGATGCACAGACAGACAAAGACGGAAAAACAGTTATTCTTTACGCATCTGACAAAGAAGCACAACACAGTTATATTGAAACTGCAAAGGCTAAAGGTTACGAAGTATTACTATTAGATTCGCCAATCATCGGTCACTTAATGCAGAAGCTAGAAAGCTCTAAAGAGAATATTTCTTTTGCTCGTGTAGATGCCGATCATATTGACAAATTGATCCAAAAGGAAGAAACTCAAATCTCTAAATTATCTGAGGAAGAAAAAGAGACCTTAAAGAAAGAATTGGAAGAAGCTATTACCGATAAAAGCTTTACAGTTCAATTAGAAGCTATGGATAGTGATTCTTCTCCGTTCACTATTACAGAGCCTGAGTTTATGCGTCGTATGAAAGAAATGCAACAGACTGGTGGTGGCGGTGGTATGTTTGGTATGGGTTCTATGCCAGACATGTATAACCTGATCGTTAACACGAATCACCCATTGGTTAGCGAGTTTTTGAATACAAAGACAGCGAAGAAAAAAGAGCGATTGATCAATCAATCACTTGACTTGGCGAAGTTATCTAAAGGCTTACTTAAAGGTAAAGCTTTAACAGATTTCATTAAGCGTAGTTACGAGATGGTAAAGTAATTTCCATTCCCTATAATCTTAAGAAAAGCCACTACATTTTTTGTAGTGGCTTTTTTGTTAAATGTGTCCCGTCCTGAAATAAGTTGACACAAATTCGACTTATTTATGAAACCTTCAGAGAACCCAGGGAATAAGCGCACTCAGCGCGATTACAATTTAGGCTTTAAATTAGCCGTTATCTCCCAAGTAGA
>Ga0209295_1001023_pt1 | contig 10691 bp, 7 predicted proteins | sample Porto_5metaG_FD_187428 | JGI IMG/M metagenome (GOLD analysis project Ga0209295, IMG submission 187428) | Marine algal microbial communities from Porto, Portugal - Porto_5 metaG (SPAdes) (version 2) | ecosystem: Host-associated > Algae > Red algae > Unclassified | place: Portugal: Porto... | reverse complement strand
ATAAATAGCGAATAACGAATCAACGAATCAACGAATAACGAATCAACGAATAACGAATCAACGAATCAACGAATAACGAATCAACGAATCAACGAATAACGAATCAACGAATAACGAATCAACGAATAACGAATCAACGAATAACGAATCAACGAATTAACGAATTAACGAATAACGAATCAACGAATAACGAATCAACGAATAACGAATAACGAATCAACGAATCAACGAATAACGAATCAACGAATAACAAATCATGGACATCAGAATTTTCTTTTTCGCTTTCATTACTTTTACAATACTGGCATTTTCTGCTTGTAAAGATGATGAAATAAATACAACGCAGGCTATCGACGATTTTGACCGAACATCGATGTTGACCCATTGGGCAGATGACATTATTATTCCCGGATTTGAAGATTACGCAACGAGTCTGGTCGCTTTGCAGGCAACTACCGATGCCTTCAATACCAACCCTTCGGAGCAAACGCTGAATGCCCTTCGTGCAGATTGGTTGGAATCGTATAAAATGTGGCAAATGGTAGCCATGTTTGATATTGGTAAAGCAGAAACAATTGGTTTGCGAAATTTTACTAATATTTATCCGACTGATGTTCAAATGATTCTATTGAATATTGAGACGGGAGATTATAAGCTCGAATTACCATCAAATTTTGATACACAGGGTTTTCCTGCTTTAGATTACTTATTATACGGTCTAAATGATGACGATACACAAATTGTTGCCACGCTTTCCGAAGCCAATTATGCACAGTATTTATCGGATATTGTTACTCGCTTAAACGACCTCACCAATGAAGTTTTAAATGACTGGACATCTGGCTACCGCGATACATTTATCAGCAATAGTGCGTCTTCGGCAACGGGTTCTGTGGATAAGTTGGTGAATGACTTTATTTTTTATTATGAAAAATTCTTACGCGCAGGAAAAATCGGTATTCCGGCAGGTGTCTTTTCTGGCATGCCCCTCGCTACGCACGTAGAAGCACCTTATTCCGGCGAATTTTCTAAAGAATTATTCAATGAAGCTTTGGATGCGGTACAGGGTTTTTTTAATGGCAGAAACTTTCGAAACACTCAAAAACATCACGGACTGAGCGATTATCTCGACTATCTTGAAACATTCAAAGACAATAACGGACTTGCACAAGACATTGACAACCAGATGAATACAGTGAGAAATACTGCCAATGACCTCTTGCCTGATCTCAAACAACAAGCTGAAACCGACCACTATAAAATACTCGAAACTTATGACGAATTACAAAAAACAGTCATTATGTTGAAAGTAGATATGGTACAAACCTTTAGCATCGTCATAGACTACGTAGATGCTGATGGGGATTGAGTAATTGGGTAATTAGGGTACTGGGGAATTAGGTGATTAGGAAGTACCCCAATTTCCCCCAACCCAACTCCCATATAAATCAAAGCGATGCAAAAAAGCATACGAAACTATCTGTCCAAGACAACTGAAGCCGCACCACTCGCGGCTTTTCGTATTTTTTTTGGACTGCTGATGTGCTTGAGTATCATTCGATTTTGGTATTATGGTTGGATAGAAAAAATGTATATCGAGCCAGCTTTTCATTTTAAATATTGGGGCTTCGCGTGGGTGCAAGTGCCGCCGCATACGGTACTATATGCGTTGTTTATACTCTGCGGATTATCTGCGATTTTGGTGGCTTTGGGTTTGTGGTATCGGGTGGCGATTGTGGTGTTTTTCCTGACTTTTACTTACATTGAGTTGATGGACAAAACGACCTATCTCAACCATTATTACTTCATTTCTGTCCTTAGTTTTCTACTGATTTTCCTTCCTGCCCATCGTTATTTTTCATTGGACGCAAAAAGAAATCCCAAACTCGCCGTACAGCGCATACCTGCCTACAATATACATGCGATAATGCTGTTACTCGCCATTGTTTACATCTACGCCGGAGTAGCTAAACTGCACAGTGACTGGATGTTACACGCTCTTCCGCTCAAAATTTGGCTGCCTTCAAAATACGGTATTCCGCTACTCGGCGACCTGATGCAGCAGTCGTGGGTGCACTACTTATTCAGTTGGGGCGGTGCGATTTATGACCTCACTATCGTCTTTTTTCTACTCTATCGCCCTACTCGCGTACCTGCGTTTATTATGGTCGTTCTTTTTCATGTAACGACAAGGGTTTTATTTCCAATCGGCATGTTTCCGTACATTATGATTGGGAGTACGTTGATATTTTTTTCCGCTAATTTTCACCACAAATTACTTACATTACTGTCGCGTATTTTTCGTATAAATAAAGCGTATTTTGACAATGAAAAAATATTACATGAGTTCCCTCCAAAGGGGGAAATTTTCGCTGCGCGAAAAGTCACTCGCGCTTATCTCCCCCTTTGGAGGGGGCTGGGGGGTGGACCGCATTCAAACCTTTTTACAAAAATAAAAATCACTATATTAAGCAGCTTTCTTATCATTCAATTACTACTACCGTGGCGATATTTATGCTATCCGGGCAATGTATTTTGGACAGAACAGGGCTACCGCTACGCTTGGCGTGTGATGTTGATGGAGAAGGCAGGTTATGCCAATTTCAAAATCGTAGAAGGCGCGACAGGCAAACGTTTGTACGTAAATAATGGTAGTTTTCTCACGCCCTTTCAGGAAAAACAAATGGCAACACAGCCCGATTTCATACTCGAATACGCTCATTTTTTGGGAGAAACGTATACCAAATATGGCTATGAAGATGTAGAAGTTTATGTAGAAAGTTATGTTGCGCTGAATGGTCGGTCGAGTCGTCCGTTTATTGACCCCGATATAAATTTGTTGGAACTTCGAGATACTTGGCAGCACAAAGATTGGATACTATGTCACTCGGACATTCCTGTCCGATGAATTAGGACAAACATTGACAAACAAAATACTCGCATTACACTTATGGAAAATAAATTATATGCCCCTATTTGCACATTAAATAAATCTAAAACCTATAAGGTTTCTGAAAACCTTGTAGGTTTGAACACACGAGTCTTTCTCTTCCTTTTTTTATGGATAAATACGCTCAATCTCCATGCTCAACACACCCTTACAGGGACCGCAATTGATGGCGAAACACAAGTAGCTATCATTGATGCTGAAATATATAATATGACCACGGGCGCATCTACTGTGACCGACGAAAGTGGGCAATTCCAATTCACGAATCTAAAGTCCGGGACTTACGATATTGCGATTTTTTCTTACGAATATAGCACCGAACCACAACAAGTTTTAGTCGAAAAAAATACGACACAAGTATTTGAATTAGAGCGACTTAAAGAACAACTTTCGCTCGTTACGCTCATTGCGAAGCGCGAAGAACTGTTTGCACTCAAACGCCTAAAAGCCGTAGAGGGAACGGCTATTTACTCCGGAAAAAAAAATGAAGTCGTACTACTCGATAAGGTGCAAGGCAACCTCGCAGCGAACAACAGCCGACAAATTTACGCCCAAATCGTAGGGCTAAATATCTACGAAGGCAACGACGGGGGCTTGCAACTCGGCATCGGTGGCAGGGGACTTGACCCGAATCGTACTGCCAATTTCAATACCCGACAAAACGGCTACGACATCAGCGCAGATGTGCTAGGCTACCCGGAAAGTTACTACACGCCGCCTGCCGAGGCATTGAGTCAGATTCAAGTTTTGCGCGGTGCGGCTTCTTTGCAATACGGAACGCAGTTTGGCGGCTTGATAAATTTTCAGCTTCGTCAACCGCCTTTGAGGAAAAAATACGAAATCGTCAGTCGGCAGTCGATAGGGTCTTTTGGCTTATTCAACACCTTTAATTCTATCGGCGGCACGGTCGGAAAATTAAGTTATTACACCTATTATAACTTCAAAAACGGGAATGGCTATCGCGAAAATTCAGGTTTTGCGGCGCATAATTTTTTTGGACTTATGCGCTACAATTTTTCGGAAAAAACACGCCTTTCATTCGAATCAACTTACTTTCATTACTTGGCACAACAAGCCGGTGGTCTGACCGATGCACAACTCGCTGACAATCCGCGACAAAGCACTCGCACACGCAATTGGTTTGAAGTAGATTGGCGATTATTTAATGCGAAATTGGAACACAGTTTTGGCGAAAAATCAGACCTTAGCGTGAGTGTTTTTGGTTTAAATGCCGCACGTAATAGCGTCGGCTATCGAGGCAATCCCATCAATCTAAACGAAAATCCCGTCACTTCATTGGATGAGCAAAGTACGGATGGTAGCTACGTATTGCCACGCGATTTGATTAAAGGAACCTTCCAAAATTGGGGCGCAGAAACGCGCTTTTTGAGCCGTTATTCACTCCGAAAACAGGAAGCGGTATTCTTAGTTGGGGCGAAATTATACAAAGCAAATAATACGGCACAACAGGGCGCAGGTTCGCGTGGTACGGATGCGAATTTTCGTTTGTATGACGATGAATTTCCTGATTATGCCAATCAATCAAATTTCCTTTTTCCGAATTTTAATGTGGCTTTTTTCGGAGAAAATATTTTTTATTTATCCGAAAAATTAGCTATCACACCAGGGTTTCGGTTTGAATATATTCGCACGAAAAGCGAAGGCGATTATCGACAAGTCATTTTCGACAATGCCAACAATCCTATTGCCAATCAAGCGTTTACCGATAATAGAAATTTTCCGCGCAATCTCGCTTTATTCGGCATAGGGATGAGCTATGAGGCAAACGAAACGCTGGAGGTATATGCCAATATTTCGCAGAATTATCGTTCGGTGACATTCAGCGATATACGCGTAGTGAACCCAACTTTTATCATTGACCCCGACATCTCAGATGAGCGCGGATTTACGGCTGATGCGGGTCTGCGCGGGCGTTGGGGCAAGGCATTGTCTTACGATGCCGGGGCGTTCACGTTGTTATACGATGACCGTATCGGCGTGATATTGGATGACCGTGCCAATCGTATTCGGAAAAATATTGGTGCAGCGGTTATCGTGGGTGCGGAAGCCTTTGGTGATTTGAATTTAAAACGCTTATTATATCCTGAAAATGAGCAATTTAAATTTAGTATCTTTACTAATACGGCGTTTACCTATTCGCGTTACACTCGTTCGGAAGAAAATAATGTAGTCGGTAAACAGGTCGAATTTATTCCACTGATCAATCTGAAAACAGGCATCCAAATTGGCTATAAAAACCTGTTGGCTTCTACTCAATTTACCTACTTGTCGCAGCAATTTACAGATGTACAAAACTCCGCCACTCCGCCCGATGGCGACATCAGAAGTGGTGTCGTTGGGGAGATTCCGGCGTATCACGTCATTGATGTTTCGCTGTCGTATCAGTACAAAAAAATACGCTTAGAAACAGGTATCAATAATCTAACAAATCATACTTATTTCACTCGCCGTGCAACGGGCTATCCTGGTCCGGGAATCATTCCTTCGGATGGATTGAGTTTTTATTTGACAGTAGGTATTAAGATTTAAACGGGCTTGGGGGTTGGGGAATTGGGCAATTAGGCTTGACGCCGTAAGTGCCTGATATTCAGGTATTTAATTTTTATTGAAAACAAGTGGAATACAATAATTTTACCTTTGTAAGATGTTGTTAAATAGGAGTTTAGGGAAGACGAAAAAAATAATCTACCCGTCTGAATTGTTCTTTTTCTTATATGTTTCACTAAATCTTCCTTACGTAGCTCGGCTATGCGCGTCAAATTTAGCCAAACATATAAAAAAAATAACTTCTTCATTTGGGGTAGATTATTTTCTTCCTCTTCCCTTATCTGATTTCCTAATTCCCCAGCTACCTAATGCCTGAAATCCAGTTACTAAAACGCTCAAATTCCTTATATTTACCCCGTGAAAAAAAACCACTATATTCTCCTACTCATCAATCTGTGCCTTGCTGTTTCGGGCTTTGGGCAGCAGTATAATTTCATCAAATACAGTATTTCGCAGGGCTTGCCTCAGTCGCAAGTCTATGCTGCACACCAAGATAGTCGCGGCTATATTTGGTTTGGTACGCAAGGTGGTGGTTTGAGCCGTTTTGATGGGAATAAATTTACCAATTTTTCGACCAAAAACGGACTGCCTTCCAACTACATTCAAGCGATATACGAAGACGATAATCGACAAATATGGGTCAGTACCAAACGTGGTATTTGTCGTTTTACGGGAAAAAAATTTGAACCGATTTTAAATGAAAAAAAACCAATCACAGATGCCTGGGCATTTGTCCAAAAAAATGATTCTACCCTGTGGGTGGGGACGCGAACGGGCATTCTCGCGTATTCATTTTCCGAAAAAAAAATAATACAAGCGAATACGAAACCCCAACTTCGGAGTGCGCCCATCAACCAATTTTTCGATACAAAAAAAGGCTTGTGGATAGCTACGGATGGCGGTGCATGGTTTGTGGGAAACAACGCGGGAGTCCTCCCCCCAGCCCCCTCCAAAGGGGGAGATACAGACGCGAGAGGTTCTTCACGCAGAGAAGATTTTCCCCCTTTGGAGGGGGGAAGGGGGGAGGACTCCGCGAGTAAAGTAAAACAATTTATCAGCCCGGGCGATAAGCAGGTGCAAGCCATCACAGCCGACGCCACAGGAAATATCTGGATGATTGCCTTTGATGGTCATGTGAAAATCATTGACGAAAATACGCTCTTGCCTGTACGAGAGTTTAGGGAGCGAAAAATTAACAAAACTCAATGTGCTTATAGCGCACCCGATGGCAAAATTTGGGTCGGTACACAGAAAAGTGGTATTGCTATTTACTCGCCACAAGATTCTTCGTGGGCGCAGGTATCTGAGCGCGAGGGGCTACCGCATTCGCATGTCCGCAGCATCATACGCGATAAGTGGGACAATGTGTGGATAGCGACTTCGGGCGGCGGCGTGGCGAAATATTTGGGGCAGTTTTTTATTCATTTTAATAAAAATAATGGCTTACACGGAAGTCGAATCTATGCCTTGTGCAAGGCACGTGATGGTCAGATTTGGTTTTCTGCTTCCGATAATGGTGTAGGCAATTACGATGGTTTTCGATTCCAAAAATCGGGGCGTGATAGTAGTTATATTGATGTAAAAAGTAGTGTAATATTTGAGGATTCGCGGCGGCGATTGTGGATTGGCACGAAGGAGAAGGGGATTGTGGTTTTGGATACGATTGATTCGTTGGGCTATCGCTTGATCACGGAAGATGATGGGTTGCCGAGTAACTGGATTCATAGTATCGCAGAGGATGCCGAAGGGAATATTTGGGTGGGTACGCAGACGAATGGTATTGCAAAGATTACAGAAATCGACTCCATACAAGCTATCCAAGTTTTTGGAAAATCAAAACTAAGAGAACGCCGAATACGAGCTTTGTGTAGTGACAATTTCGGAAAAATATGGTTTTCGACTCGCAAGGGAAGAGTTGGTTTTTTTGAAGATGGAAAAGTCGCTACTATTTATGATAAAAATGATGGTTTGCCTCGCGAATCTATCAATTCTATTGCTTTTGATAGTTTGGGGCGTACTTGGGTAGGAACGGCGGGTGAAGGGATTTTTATGTTGAATCCCGAAGCGGATGATGCTGTTTTTGAGCCGCTGAAATCGGAAGAGAAATTGACTTCGGAAAATATTTATTTGCTGATTTTTGATGGCGAAGGCAATCTATGGGCAGGCAGTGAAAACGGCGTAGATAAAATCACCCTCAACCAAACCGGAACGGTACTTGACATCGAACATTATGGCAAAAATGAGGGCTTTTTGGGCATAGAAACCTGTCGAAATGCCGCCATTGCAGATGCAGAGGGTAATCTGTGGTTTGGTACGATGAACGGCTTGACGAAGCATACCGTGTCACAAAAAAGCCGTGAGGTATTGCCGCCTGTTTTACATTTTGAGGATATTTCTTTGTTCTACAAATCGCTTTCAGAAACGGCTTATAGTGAGTGGTTTGTGCCTTCGGGGGGATTGCGCGAGGGGCTGGAATTGCCATATCGTCAGAACCATTTGAGTTTTGATTTTAAGGCAATAAATTTGAGTGCGCCGGAGTCGATTCATTACCGTTGGAAATTGGAAGGCGTGGAGGAAGAGTGGTCGCCACCATCAATGCGAGAGTCGGTGAATTATTCGCAGCTTTTGCCGGGAGAATATACGTTTACGGTGCAGGCAGTAACGGACGATAATTTGTCTTCCGAACCCATATCGGCATCTTTTTTTATTAAAAAACCGTTTTGGCAATTGCGTTGGGTGCAGGTATTGGCGGCAGTGTTGGTAGGCTTGCTGATTTTTCTTTTTGTAAGCAACAGAATCAAAACTATCCGCAGAAAAGAAGGCGCGAAACGGAAAGAACTTGAATTGAGAAATCACGTTTTGAGCTTAGAGCAAAAAGCCTTACAATTGCAGATGAATCCGCATTTTATTTTTAATGCGTTGAATAGTATACAGTCGCTCGTAGCGGCTAAGGAAAACTTGACGGCAAGGAGTCAGATTCATAAATTTGCGGCATTGATGCGGAGTATTTTGTCCAATTCCCGGAAGGAAAAAATTACGCTAAAGGAGGAGATTAGTACGCTCGAAAAGTACTTGCGAATGGAGCAGTTTTGTCAGCCGGTGCCTTTTGATTTTGAGATTCAGGCACCGACCGATATGGATGTTGAAGAAATTGAATTGCCACCGATGTTGATCCAACCTTTTGTCGAAAATGCGGTTATTCACGGTATTTCTCACTTGCAAAATAAAAGAGGAAAATTGCTGATAAATTTTTCTATTGAAAAAGAAAAAAATAAGACGAATAAGCTACTTCAATGTAAAATACAAGACAATGGTGTAGGCAGAATGCGTGCCGCCGAATTGCGTCAAACGAAACAATCCGGGCATCAATCGGTCGCAATGGAGGTGACTCGCGAACGCTTAGAAGCGATGAAAAGTAATGCAGGATATATGGCTTTGGATATTCAAGATATGATGAACGAAAAAGGTGAAGTGCTTGGTACACAGGTGGTTGTACAACTGCCTTTGGAGGTAAATTTTTGAAAACACATCATCATCGTAGAGAAAATTCATGAATTTTCTCTACGATGATGATGCGTTTTTACGTGATATTTCATCCAAGTTTGGTACTTGGTACTTGAAATTTGTAACTTTATGCCATGACAGCCATCCTCATTGATGATATGCCCCAAGCCCTACAAGTGCTTCAAAGCGATTTAAACGACTTATTTCCTGATATTCAAATCATTGGAACAGCAGATAGCGTTGTTTCAGGCGCGAAACTTTTGCGCCAACAACAGCCCGACCTCCTCTTTCTCGACATCATGTTGGGCGATGGTACGGGCTTCGATTTGTTAGAGATTTTTCCCAATCTCAACGCCAAAATCATCTTCGTCACTGCTTACGAAGAACACGCCATTCGTGCCTTTCGTTTTTCAGCCATCGACTACCTCCTCAAGCCCATCAGTCCCGAAGATCTCCGCCAAGCCGTACTCCGCGCCCGTCAGCAAATCACGCGCCCGACCGAGAGTATCGACATCCTAAAAGCGACCATCAAAAGCCCCGATACACTGCCCACACGCATCACGCTACACACACAAGAACGTATTGTAGTCGTGAATATTGACGATATAATTCGTTGTGAATCAGATGGTAATAATACAATTTTCGTCCTTGCCTCCGGCGAAAAAATATTCGTGACCAAGACGCTCAAACAATTTGCAACGCTTTTCGTGCAGCATACTTTTTATCGTACACATCAATCACATTTGGTCAATACCAAACACATTCAGGAATATATCAGAAAGGAAGGCGGCTATCTCAAAATGAAAAACGGCGACGGTATACCCGTTGCCGTGCGTAAAAAAGCGGAGGTGGTGGCGATGTTGGATAGGCTGTAAAGTGCCTAAAAATATAGGGGCAGGGCATGCCCTGCCCCTATATTTTATAGATTAAATTTGGTGGATATTTTCTTTGAACCATGCTTGACATTCTTCCAAAGTGAGTACGCCTGATGCGACTTCTATGGTGAAGTTGAAGAGGATATTTTCATCATTTTCAGATACAAACTTGCCGTTAATTTCTACTTGTATGGGCGATTCTACCAACAAAATATTATTTATTTCTAAAAAATATAAAGCCGCAGCAAGTCCTGTACGTTTATTTCCGTCTTGAAAAAATGTGATTGGTGATAATATTGAACATGTACACGCCCGCCTTATCGTATATTTCAGGATATAGTGGTGCGCCAAACATCTCCGCTTCTACTGCTTAAATGATATAACCCAATGGATTTTCGTTCAATATATTAAGAGGCGGAACAAAACTGCCGCCATGTCTTTTCACCGTTTCTCTATTGATGAGAATGATGTCTTTTTTTGTTAAATATTTCATTAGAATTTAGGCTAAGACTTTGAATACATCATTGTGTTTGTCAAAAATTTTATGAATAGTAGTGGTCAACTCCTCTTCATGCTTCGCATCTTCGCTCTGAAGTGATTTTTCTTCTACACCAATCTCCTTCGCCACCGCCCGGCAAAACGCCTTATCCTCCTGAAGCAATTCCAATAAAACCGCTTTCAAGGTTTCTTTATCATTTAAGGTCGCACTGAAATATAGCCATTTTTTAATTAATTAAAATTATTTTTTAATTTATTTATTATTAAAAATGAATTATTTATAAATATTTTTTATT
>Ga0209295_1001021_pt1 | contig 10703 bp, 11 predicted proteins | sample Porto_5metaG_FD_187428 | JGI IMG/M metagenome (GOLD analysis project Ga0209295, IMG submission 187428) | Marine algal microbial communities from Porto, Portugal - Porto_5 metaG (SPAdes) (version 2) | ecosystem: Host-associated > Algae > Red algae > Unclassified | place: Portugal: Porto... | reverse complement strand
AGATGGTATGGGTATGCGTAGGGTAAATGTTACCGAGTATTTAGAAGATACTTTTAATGAACCGGTATATTGTCAAATAGATGCTGGTGAATACAATAAACGAAAAGACGGAGTTCGTGGCAATAAAGCCAATTTCTTCGCTCACCCAGAAGAGTATAAATCGAACTTTTTTAGATTTGCCAAGGTGACCGATTTCTATATAGCCGGTCATTTTTATGGTCAAGGTGCTCCTTTTTTATTCACTAGGGAAGATGCTAAACATGAAGATTTCAACATAAAGGTTGTTGCCGATATCAGTTGTGATATTGACGGCCCCGTTGCTTCTACTATCAAACCTTCTACTATTGCTGATCCTATTTATGGTTATAACTCGGTAACGGAGACCGAGACAGATTTTAAAAATGCTGACGCAATTGCGGTCATGGCGGTAGATAATTTACCGTGCGAATTGCCTAGAGATGCCAGTGAAGGTTTTGGAGAAGCTTTCATAAAAAATGTGATTCCTGCTTTTTTCAACGACGATAAAGATGGCGTTCTCGAAAGAGCAAGAATGACCCAAAACGGTAAACTTACCGAGCGGTATAAATATTTGGAGGACTATGTCTCAGGATTACAATAGTTTTAAAATCCACATTTATTATAAATTACACACAATGTTAAGTAATTGTTAAATAAATATTATATTGCGCACTTGTAATAAAAAAGTGACATGAGATTTAATTGGATTTTAAACGATATCGCCGACGATAAACTACATAAATTATGCGTTGATATCGAATATAAATTGAGACCTAAAATTGTTAAATTTCTGATATTGAATTTTGATTTTATAGACTGTTGTACAGATTTTTCATGCTTTCATTTCAATGTTGATCTTTGCACCAATACGGTAACTGTAGATGAACAAACACCATCTTTTTATAGAGAGGCGATAACCTTAAGGTTCGAACAGGAAATAAAAATCCATTTACCTTGAACTAACTCATTATAAAATTTAAAACAGGTACTTTGGCTTAATTACTTATGTCAGGTTTAAGGTACATTTAAAATTAAAGTAATTTTGGTTAAACACTTTGTCTGTTTTAGTTGATCAATGATACTCCAATACCAAAAGTAGTTTGCCTATGGTTGTAGTCAATTAGGGTCTCGCCATAACCATCGAACAATTGAAAGTGACCGTTGAAATTTTTATAAATTGGAAAAGACCAATTTAATTGTAAACTTCCACGGCTTTTGTCTCCTAAATTAAAAGAGTGTCGGGCAATAGCTCTAAAGCGCTGTCTGCCCCAGTCATAGGTGATATCGGCTTCGCCACGGCCTATATAGTCAGATATATTTTCGTTGTCATCAATCTTACTTCCAATCCTAATCCAAGGTTTAAGCATTACCTGCCAGTTGCCTTTTTCAAATCCTGCATGAAAAGCAATACGATTCCAACTTCTAGAAATAGGGTCTGACTGTCCGTTAGATTCATGTATGACTGCGGCTCCGATTATTTTAGCGTCGAAACCGAGTATTTTAAATTGAATGGGAAAGTTGGCAATAATTTCAGGCTGATAATTTAATTCGCGAAATGGTCTTGAACGCTCTGTATTATAAATTTGCCAATAGGCCCTTTGCGAATAACCCATCCATAAATCCATTTTACCATCGAACATACCATGAAAGATTTTGGTTTTTAGGCTGATCTGAAATTTTGACTCTACTGCATTTAGTCTATTCGGTTCATTCAGAACTTTTGTTGAATTTTCTGCAACAGGAAATTCATTGGGGTTGGTGGAAAATTTTGCCGCTGTTATATAAATGGGTTTATATGACGTAAGAATGAACGTACCGCGTTGGTGTTCATCATCTAACTCCCATAATTCACTTAAACTTTTACTGTTCTTGAAATACCAATTTTGGTCATCATTGCCTTGAGAGAAAATATACTGACCTGTAAATATCTGTGTTAATAATAATATTGTTATAATAAATGATTGCTTGCCCATGGTTTCGATTAATTTTCAAAAATAGACAATAAGCAATAGAATGGTATATTTATCTTTCTCCTCTAAGATAGGGTTTTAATACCCAAAAAGATACCCAAATGAATACCCCAAAGCCAATAATCCATAGCCACGCATTCCAGAGCAATAATGATTTAAAAATGCATTGCATTAGTAGTTGTGGTCTAGCGACAATATCCCATGAGTTAAAACGTAAAAAGCGACCTAAAAAAATTCCAAATCCGCTCAAAAGGGAAATTCCCAGTAGCATCATATTAGCCAAAAGGGGATGGTTATGTTTACGCAAATAGGAAAACACGTCTATCATAGATAAGACACCTAGTAGCAAACCGCTAAGGGCAAAAATGAACAATATGAGCATATCTAACCAGATAGTTGCAGCAGAATTGTCTAAATGAATAAGGTCAGTTATGATATATGGGCTGTTAGGTAAAAAAATCAACCATATAAAAAATAGCGAATAGCGTAAAATTTTAGATTGTCCCAATCGTACATTGGCAACTAACCGCCTTGAGATAAAAAGAGGAATTGCAGCCAAGAATAAATTCCAGAACATAAATAGGAATTCGGTTGAACCTGATATGTAAATTCTATAGGCCAACAACACGCCAGCCAAGGTAGTGAGTTGTATAATTCTATTTTGATAGATAGAATTTCTGTTAATTATTATATTCATGATAATGAGCGATTTGGGGTCTGTTCAATAACGACTTTGGTAATATAATTATTGTAAGAAAAATCTTATTTATTTTTGATTGGAATACCTCATGACATAGGTTGCTAATGAGGTATTAATTTGTATTTTTAGGTTATGAACCCTGCAGAGAATTATATTTTCAATCAACCTGAACCTCATAAAAGTATATTAATGCATTTACAAATGATGATTGAAACAACTTTGCCAGAGGTTGAACTGAAATTTAAATGGAATATCCCCTGTTTCTACATTGGTAAATCGCCTATTTGTTATTTAAATGCATCGCACAAAAAACAGTTTGTTGATATTGCTTTTTGGAACTCGGCACACTTAACAAAACATTTGAACGTACTAATTTCTGAAAATAGAAAAGTAGTACGTTCATTGCGTTATAGTACCCTTGAAGATATTGATAACGATATTCTAATTGATGTTTTACATGATGCTTATGCTGTCCGTAAAAATGGGTTTTACAAACGGAAAGACCTATAAGTTAAAACTCATTAACAACAGCTCTCAGCGCCACTAAATCTGTCAATAGCTTCTTCATCAATCCTAAATCCAGCATGTTGGCTCCATCACTCTTTGCATTGGCACAATCAAAATGAGTTTCTATAAAGAGTCCGTCAACACCTGCAGCAACTCCTGCACGTGCCATAGTACCGATCATTGCTGGTCTACCACCTGTAACACCAGAAGTTTGATTAGGCTGTTGTAACGAATGCGTTACATCTAAAACCACAGGTGCAAATTGTTTCATGGTGGGTACGCCTCTAAAATCTACAATCATATCTTGGTAACCGAACATGGTACCACGATCAGTAATAATAGCTTGCTCATTACCAGTTTCGGTAACTTTATTTACGGCATGCTTCATACTCTCAGGACTCATAAATTGTCCTTTCTTAATGTTGACTGTTTTTCCTGTTTGTGCGGCAGCAACAACTAAATCAGTTTGTCGTGCTAAAAATGCAGGTATTTGAAGAACGTCTACATATTCTGCAGCCATTGCAGCATCTTGCTCTGTATGTATATCTGTTACTGTGGGTACTTTAAAAGTTTCAGAAACTTTTCTTAGAATTTTTAATGCCTTTTCATCTCCAATACCTGTAAATGAATCCAAACGACTACGATTTGCCTTCTTGAAACTGCCTTTAAATACATAAGGTATTTTAAGCTCGTCGGTAATTGTAATAATATGTTCTGCAATGCGCATCGCCATATCTTCACCTTCAATGGCACATGGTCCTGAAAGTAGAAAGAAGTTATTACTGTCCGTATGTTTTATTTGCGGTATTAGGGATAGGTTCATTCTTCGAATATTTTTAAACAAAGATACTATTTTAAGAAGCTTACTGTTCTATTAAGATAAGATTGTCGAAACCCCAAATCGAAATGAAAATCAAACAGTTTCTAAGTATGCTATTGCTGGTGTTTTTTGCTGGTAATGTCCAAGCTCAGTTTGGTAAAAACTGTGAACTTAGGCAGGTGAAAATCAATTTACTTAATCCCAGTCTTGAGTATGAAATGGCTTTGGGTATAAATACTACTCTAGATGTGAAAGCGGGAATTCAATTGGCTTTGGATCCTCTCTTACCAGATGTGTATAGTGAATTTGGAGTTTTTCCTGCCGTAGCTGGTCAATATCGCTACTATTATAATTTTGAAAAACGCCAGCGTAAAAGAAAACAGATTTATGGCAATTCTGCTAATTATGTGGCACCTGCTGTAGCGGTATTTTTTCCGGGTTCACGAACCGTTGCCAATGAAAATGTAAAAGGGGCTTTCGGTTATGCGGGTTTGGTGACGGGTATACAACGTAGTTTTGATTCTGGATTCAACTTTTCTGTAGATGTAGGTGCAGCTTATTATGACGGACAATTTGAAGGCGGAATTTATCCAGTAGCTAATTTGAGCATCGGGTTTATCATAAGTGAAAAGCGCTGGTGTGTAGGTCGTTAATTACGTAAGTATTTTCTTAATATTTCATTAAATCTAGTGATTACTTTTTTAGAAACATGTAGTTTTAGTTGCAACATCAATCAAACTACATGAAAAAAATTACGGTAATTCTTCTGTTTTTAACCGTCACGGCAACGCAAGCTCAGATTAGAGATTTTTCTGAAAAAGGTAACGGACTCGTCAATCTAGTACGACATCAATTTACAATTAACTTATTAGGTCCTGGTATTCGATATGAATTAGGTCTTTTTAAAAATGTAAGCGCATCAACTAGTTTTACTCCAGCTTTTGCTCGCTACCAAGAGGGCTATGCTTTGGGTTATGCGTGGCATACCAGAATCAGGTATTACCATAACTTTCAAGAACGCTTAGATATTAATAAAAATGTAGTTGGTAACTCTGCAAATTATATTGGCCCTGCGCGTAGTATATTTTGGGAACCTGTGCAGTTTGTTGATAATATCTCTGATGGAAATATTGATTATGCCTTTGCTTTCTATGGTGGAGTATATGGTATACAGCGTACAAATAGAAAAGGTTTTAATATAAATGCAGAAGTAGGTTATGGTTATTTTGACTCAAAAACTTTGGATAGTGGACATGGCTTTTTGCTGAATGTTAATTTTGGTTGGGTAGCGACAAAACGAAAATCTAGAAAACCTACGTTTGATTAATGTGGTCTGATATTTGATACATACTCCGAATAAATTCTAACCATATACTATCATGAAAAAATCATCTTTTTATCCGTTATTCTTTTGTCCGCTTTCTATGCGAATGCACAATCCGGGAAATTAGTGGAAGACGGACTCTTCAAAATTAACTTGTTGGCGCCAGGTGTATCTTATGAAGTAGGGGTGGCAGATAAAACTACCTTGAACTTAGAGGCGTTTTTAGGTTTTGCAATTAATGGAGGTTCAGATAGGGAGACCAGTTTTGGACTTTACCCTGGTCTAGAGGCAGACGTTAGGCAATACGTTAATTTTAATAGAAGATTGCAGAAAGGAAAGAATATATCTGGTAATACGGGTAACTACGTTGCATTTTTAAATCAGCTTCAATTTGGAACGCCAATTATAGGTGATTTGGAATATGCTTCTGACTACTTTTATAACGCGGCGATCGTTTATGGTATGCAGCGTACGTACGAAAAGGGATTTTATTGGGGATTGGCTTTTGGACCAAGTATTTTTGCCGATGAGTTTTATGTAGATGCGGGCATTTTAATAGATATAAGACTAGGTTGGGTGATCGGTGGTAGAAAAAAGTAGTCTAGGCTTATAGAACTCTCTCAAAATCAATAAGATAAAAATAACATAAGTTTAAGTGTGGCTATTATTATTTAAAGTATCTTTGCACGCTTAAATAAGACCTTTTATGTCCACTACTACAAAAAATATTGCGATCATTGCGCACGTTGACCACGGTAAAACGACCTTGGTAGACAAAATAATGTACCACTGTAGCTTGTTTCGTGAAAACGAGAATACAGGTGATTTAATTTTGGATAATAACGACTTGGAAAGAGAACGTGGTATTACCATTACTTCTAAGAACGTTTCCGTTATATATAAGGACACGAAAATAAATATTATCGATACTCCTGGTCACGCCGATTTTGGTGGTGAAGTTGAGCGTGTATTGAATATGGCAGATGGTGTTTTGTTGTTGGTAGATGCTTTCGAAGGTCCTATGCCACAAACACGTTTTGTACTTCAAAAAGCAATCGATCTTGGTTTAAAGCCTTGTTTGGTAATCAATAAAGTAGATAAGGAAAACTGTACTCCAGAAGAAGTACATGAAAAAGTTTTCGATTTGATGTTCGAGCTAGGTGCTGAAGAGTGGCAGTTAGATTTCCCTACGGTTTATGGTTCTGCAAAGAACAACTGGATGAGTACAGATTGGCAGAATGAAACTGAAAACATTGAGCCATTATTGGATATGGTAATTGAGCATATTCCAACTTTTGAACCAAAAGAAGGAAATACTCAAATGTTGATTACCTCTTTAGATTTCTCTTCATTTACTGGTAGAATAGCTATTGGTAGATTACAAAGAGGAACTTTGAAAGAAAATCAGCAAATTTCTTTGGTAAAACGCGATGGTTCTATCGTGAAATCAAAAATCAAGGAATTATATGTTTTTGAAGGTCTTGGTCGTAAGAAAGTTGAAGAAGTTGAAACTGGTGATATTTGTGCATTAGTTGGTGTGGAAGGATTTGAGATTGGTGATACCGTTGCTGATATTGAAAACCCAGAAGCATTGAAAACTATTGCAATTGACGAACCTACAATGAGTATGTTGTTTACCATTAACGATAGTCCGTTCTTTGGTAAAGATGGTAAATTCGTTACTTCTCGTCATATCAACGATAGACTTCAAAAAGAATTGGAAAAGAATTTGGCGTTACGTGTAAACGAAACGGATAGTGCAGATAAATTTTTAGTATTCGGTCGTGGTGTATTGCACCTTTCAGTTTTAATTGAAACAATGCGTCGTGAAGGATACGAATTACAAATTGGTCAGCCACAGGTTATCATCAAAGAAATAGATGGTGTTAAATGTGAGCCAGTTGAAGCATTGACAATAGATTTACCAGAAGCTGTTTCAGGTAAAGCTGTTGAGATGGTTTCTATGCGTAAAGGTGAAATGACCAGTATGGAAGCTAAAGGTGAGCGTATGATTTGTGAGTTTATAATCCCTTCTAGAGGTATTATAGGTCTTCGTAACCAATTGTTGACCGCTACTGCTGGTGAGGCTATCATGGCACACCGTTTCTTGGAGTATCAACCAATGAAAGGAGATATTCCACAAAGACAAAATGGTTCTTTGGTTTCTATGGAAACAGGAAAAGCAATTCCTTATTCTATTGATAAATTACAAGATAGAGGTAAGTTCTTTGTTGATCCAGGTGAAGATATTTATGAAGGTCAAGTTATTGGTGAAAACTCTCGTGGAGATGATATGACCGTTAACATTACAAAGACTAAAAAATTATCTAACGTTCGTTCTTCTGGTGCTGATGATAAAGCTAAGATTGTTCCTGCAATTAAGTTTTCTTTAGAAGAAGCATTGGAATATATTCAGAAAGATGAGTACGTTGAGGTTACTCCTAAGTTTTTACGTTTACGTAAAATCTATTTGACGGAGAATGATCGTAAGCGTAATAAAATAGCATAAGTACTAAAGCTCCTTTTTTAAGGAGCTTTTTTTTACTTTTAGATATAGAAACCACCTATTTAGGTGGTTTTTTTGTTTGTAGTGCTCACAAGTTCATTTAAAAGTAAAATCTATAAAGTCTTTACTGGGTTGATATAATGTTAATTAGTACCGTCGTACTAAGAAATATGCAAAAAATTATGATAGATTTTCCTACTTTCTTAATAATGCGTTCATCCTGCATTTTTCTTCGTTTCTACATAGAATTTTATCTAATTTAAAGTAGAATTTAATCACAACTCAAACTAACATTATTATGCAACTAAAAGGGAAAAATGTGCTCATTACCGGAGGTACTCGGGGTATTGGAAAATGCATGGTCCAACAGCTCATCAAAGATGGAGTCACTAATATTGCGATTATTGCACGGGACAAAAAGAATCTAAAAGATTTATCACTTTCATATCCAGAGGTAAATTTTATTCGCATTGCTGGTGATATAGCTAATATTCAGGTTTTACGCGATGCTGCCGCACGTATAGAAGATAAATGGGGTCATTTAGATATACTGATAAATAATGCGGGTATTGTGGCTGCTGGTCCTTTAGAAGATATACAAGATGAAGATCTTTATGATCAGGTTGCTGTAAACCTTACCGCTGTAATGTTATTGACCAAGTACTGTATTCCGCTTTTAAAATTTTCTGAAGATGCATATATTTTAAATATTTCATCTGGACTAGGATTAATAGGCATGCCTTTCTATGCGGTCTACGGAAGCACCAAAGCAGCTATACGTCAGTTTTCAGACTCTATGAGAAGGGAATTGGCACCTTTTAAAGTATCGGTTACCTGTGCTTTTCCTACAGCTACGGATACTGAGATGATGCAGAAATTTAAAGGTAGAAAGATGGATGCTCCTGACTATGTTGCAGAGCGGTCACTTGAAGGATTATTTAATAAAGAGATTCAAGTTATTTTTGGAGGTGAAGAACGACTGAAGGAAAATACCTTGAATTTTGAAGCACCTGCAGAATTGGATAAGAAGGTTGCCGAGAATTATGAGGAACGTAAAATGGCCAGTTTAGATCATAAAGCCGTATAATCTATACTGGGAAATTAATAAACGGCGAACAACTATGAAACTACTTTACACACTATCACTATTATTAGTACTTACAGTTATTGTATCCTGTAAAGAAACTCCTAAAAAAACAAATGAAACCGCTAAAGAAGTGGTCGCTGAAACCAATGTAATTGCTTACCCTGATTCTTGGGTGTCTTCTAGAGTTTCAAAAGCAAAAGAAAGACTAAATAGCACTGAAGCAGGAAAAGTTATTTGGAATGCTATGGAAGCACATGGCGGATTGGATACTTGGTATGCTAACGGACCAATTACCTTTCGTTTCAATTATCAGCCTTTAGATGGCAAAACTGCTAGAGATAGTTATCAAACAGTAGATACATGGAGCAATAGATCTGTACATACAAGCTCGACGGATAGTTCTGCGAAATTTGGTTGGACAGGTGAACAAGCCTGGGTAAAAGCTAAGGACAGTACAGCATTTGCTTATGATACAAAGTTCTGGGCTTTGACACCATTATGGTTTGTTGGGCATCCTTTTGTGTTAAGTGGGGAAGGGGTTAACTTAGAATTGTTAAAGCCTACAACCTTTAAAGGTCATGATTACAATGCTGTAAAGGTTACGTTTGCTGCCGGTACCGGTGATGCGCCAGATGACTATTACATTTTGTATGTTAATAAAGAGACGAATAAAATAGCGGTTATGAGATATATTGTTTCTTACCCAGAGTATTTTAAAGATGGCGGTCATGCCCCAGAAAAATTCACTGAATTTGTTGGTGAGCAAACTGTAGATGGTATTACCATGCCGGGCGGATTTAAAACGTACTGGACAATTAAAGACGATCAACCAGGTGACTACATTACTAAAATTGATTTCACAGAGGTGTCTTTTGAATCAGATTTACCAAAAGACTTTTTTGATGTTCCTGAGGGGGCAAAAATTTTAGAGTAATAGCTTTAAAATCTAAATGTCTATTAAAGCACAAAATAAATGGTGTATCTAAAAATACTTTTTAGATACACCATTTATATTTTAAATATGGTTTAAGATTTACTCAGCTGCGCAAGCATTATATGCTTGGCTGTATGCTAAAAGACCTTCTTTGGTGTTTTTGTATTCGTTGGCAGTAATTTTAGTTTTGACCGCTTCACATTCGGTACTCAAGGATGCTAGTTTTTTATTGAAGCCAAAAACAAAATCCTTGCTCATTGTAGAGATACCGTCCTCGGTATTGGTATACTTTAAAACATATTCTTTACCCAAATGTTCGTACAATGATACTTTGCTTCCTTGGTAAATTGCTTTGGCAAATTTTGGAGCGTTCGTTTTATCACTGGCAACTGAAGATGCAAAATTTACCACTTCGTAAATATCACCTGTAGTTAATACAATTTGTTTACTGTCAGTTGCAGCAACTTCGTTTGCTTTGTTATTTTCGTCTAACATTTGTATTGCTGCGCTCGCCTTTGTCAATTCGTCAACAGCTACAGTTGTTTGTATGGTATCGTTTGTAGATGTTATTAAAAATGCAACTGCCTTCTCAGATTCTTCAGCTGGATCATCTGCATATACAATCTCTACATCTGGCTCGTTAGAAAGGTCTTCGGTAATCACTTCAAAATGCCTTGTCGAGATTTCGTTTATGGTAAAATCATTAATTAAATCTTCTGCACTTCTATTCAGTCGCTTTCCATCTTTTTTGTCATATTCGTTTGCGGTAAGCAAATCGGCATATTTCTTTACTTTTTCTGGTAAATCTAAATTCAGATAAATTTTTGCAATGTTATA
>Ga0209295_1001017_pt1 | contig 10741 bp, 7 predicted proteins | sample Porto_5metaG_FD_187428 | JGI IMG/M metagenome (GOLD analysis project Ga0209295, IMG submission 187428) | Marine algal microbial communities from Porto, Portugal - Porto_5 metaG (SPAdes) (version 2) | ecosystem: Host-associated > Algae > Red algae > Unclassified | place: Portugal: Porto... | reverse complement strand
AACTATGACTAAGAAGTATATTTAGCACCCCAAAATAAAAGGAAATTATGAGTGCAACGTGGTACGAGTGTAAAATAAAATATAGAAAGCTAGACGAAGCTTCAGGAATGTTAAAGGTAAAAACAGAGCCATTTTTGGTTGATGCCATTTCCTATACTGAAGCTGAAAGTAGAATTACCGAAGAAATGTCGGTTTACTTAAGCGATACAGAAGAAATTAAAATCACTAATATTAAGGTGGCAAATTTTGCTGAGATTCATCCGTTCGAAAATTCAGACAGATGGTTCAAATCTAAAGTGTCTTTAATTGCTTTTGACGAAGAAAGTGGTAAGGAACGTAAAACGAACATGTATTTACTAATACAGGCGAATGATGTAAAGGAAGCTTATGACAATACCATAAGTGTAATGAAAGATACCATGGGTGAATACTCTGTACCATCAATAGCGGAATCCCCAATTATGGATGTTTTTCCATATTTTTCTGGTGAAGAAGACGATATGGAACGAGTAGAAAAATTCAATGTATTAAAAGATTCGGTTCCAGTTGATAATTCAATGGATGAAGAGTTGGAGCTTAGTGATGTGATGTCAAGCGAAGAATAAGCGCTGTTAGATATATAATAAAAAAGAGGACCCAGTGGGTCCTCTTTTTTATTATATCAATATAAAGTTAACTGCTTTTAAGACTGTGTTTATCACATGTACGATATCTCTATAATTTTAAAAACACGTTCTACTTTACCTAATTGCAATGTTGCAGTATCACCAACATGTTTAGAAATTAATAGTCGTGCAATAGGTGATAGAAACGAAATTTTACCTTTCGCTATGTTTGCCTCATCTACGCCAACTATTTGAAATTGTTGAGGTGTTTGTGCATTATCAATTACTACTTTTATCGTGGCACCGAAACGAATTTCATTTTGTGGTTGATCTTTTAGGTCTACAATTTTAGCACTTGCAATTCGCTCATTCAGTAATTGTAATTTAGCATTGATTAAATTACTTGAAATACGTCTTTCATTCTCATTGTCATGTTGTAAAGATTCTTTTTCAATCAATAAGCCATTCCTTTCTGCCAACAAATTAGTATGCCCAATTTTGGTAACGTAATTAACGGCTCCGTCAGGTAAATCTGCCCTAGGCGGCACCATCGGTATTTCTTCCTGATCTTCTTCTTTTACAAACCCTCTGCTCATTACATTTGAATTTTAAGTAAAAGTAAAATAGATCCACGGATAGTATTAATTACATTGATGAATTAATTATCTCAAAGAATTATATCAAAATATCGATTTAATAATGAAATTGATCAAAAGCTATAATGCAGTTTTAGATTTTAATAATGCCAATTGGTCTTCAAGCTCTTTTAAACGCTCTATTTCTTCATTGCCGGGTATTTTATCGACACCGCCAACGATGTAAGATAAATAGGCAATTTGAGGCACTAGCATTTGCTGCGGATAAGCCCCTTCATCATTCTTGATTTCTTTTAATGTTTTCTCTAAAGAAGCTTTTTTGTCTCCTGTGCTTTTCTTGATTTCTTTCTCTAATTGCGATTGAAATTTTCTAGCCTCGGTCAATAGCGCTAACACTTTGTTTTCAAAAACTAAATGATCTTTTATAATTGTTTCATCAATGCCTTCTTCAGCTAATCTTGGATCAACCAGAATTTCAAATGGTTGCTCAAATGTTTCTTTACCTACAGTCAGTCTTGCAGTGTAAGTTCCTGGCAATACCAATGGTCCATTTTTGTAGCTTCTAGATTCTTTGTCGCTCCATGCTCCTTTTTGGCGCATATCCCATTGAAACCTATTAATACCTTTTTTAGTTTCCAATTTATTGTCAAAGTAACTAAAAGCCATACTAAGCCCCATATTCTCTACTTCTTCTTTACTGGATTTCACTTTTGTAGAGTCACTTATGATAGTTGCAATAGATTGATTTTTAGCATCTAAAATTTCTAATTGTACTTCGGTTTTAAGTTCTTTTGGTAGGTAGTAATCAATTAGAACTCCCGTTGAAGGATAATTAGGAAATCCTTTTGCTCTTCTTGGCGTACGATATCTAAAGGTATTATCTGGTTTAAACAATACAGGAGTATCGTCTAAATTAGCAATAGCAGAATCTCTTAAAGAGGTAATGTTATCCAATACCCAAAAACCACGACCCATGGTACTTAAAACTAAATCGCCTCTTTGTATAATGATATCGGTAATTGGTGTTACCGGTAAATTTTGCTGAAAAGATTTCCAATCTTTTCCATCGTTCAAAGAAACGAACATGCCGTATTCAGTACCTGCATATAAAATTCCCGCTGTTTCAGGGTCTTCACGTAATACTTTAGCGGTATAGTCAGACGGAATTCCGTTTGTAGCAGTACTCAATAACTCCCAAGTTTTACCATAATCTACCGTTTTATAGAAATACGGAGTAGTATCACCTAATAAATGTCTATCTACAGATATATATGCTATCGCAGGATTAAATTGAGAAGGTTCAATAGACTCCACTCTACCACCTTTAGGCATTTTCTTAGGTGTTACAGTCGTCCAAGTTTGTCCGCCATCTTGAGTCAAAGAAACCACACCATCATTTGATCCTGTCCAGATCAAATCTTTTTTGATTTTTGATTCTCTGATGGAATATATAGTACTATAATACTCCTCACCGGTAATGTCTCTGGTAATCGGACTACCGGAAATCACTTGTTTATCAGCTTCAAAAGCAGTTAAATCCGGAGAAATCGTTTCCCAAATAACACCGTCGTTCCTTGTTTTATGTACAAACTGAGAACCCATATACACAACATCTGGATCATGTGGTGAAACATGAACAGGAGCTACACGCTGAAAACGATATTTTAAATCTTTAGGATTATGTCCATAAATATTAGAAGCACCAATAGAATATTCCCTACCTACACCTGTAATTTTATTGTAAACACTAAATCGTCCTTTACAGTTGTTATAAACGATATTATGATTGCCTGGTTTTGGTATTGAAGGACCGGTTTCACAACCACCTACTTCAATCATAACCTGCGTACCCTGAGCGGAAGTTCCACTAGGTGCTGAACTTGGTATGGCAATGGTGGTATTATCTTGTTGTGCACCATAGATCCAATAAGGATATTGGTCATCCACAGCAACTTGATATATTTCTGCCGTTGGCTGATTGAATTGCGATGACCATGTTTTACCACCATTATGAGAAACATTGGCACCACCATCATTACATTGTATTAGTAAATCTGGATTATTAGGGTTTAACCATATATCATGATTATCGCCGTGTGGAACCGACATCATCGTCCAATCTTTTCCGCCATTGGTAGATTTTAATAATGGGTTGGCATTGGAATACACTATGTCAGGATTGGTAGGGTCTAATTCTATATTAATATAATAGAAAGGTCTATTGACCAACCCTTTATGATTAGATGTCTGTACAAAGGTTTTACCTTGATCTACAGATTTGTATACACCGCCTTCATCACCAGGAGCTTCAATTACAGCATAAAGAATACTTGAATCTACTGCTGAAACTGCTAAATCTATTTTACCGATTAGTCCTTGTGGTAATCCTGTTTCTAGTTTAATCCAATCTTTACCGCCATTTACAGATTTATAGATTCCTCCTTCTTTGTTTTCTCCTCCAGATATAATAGTCCAAGGTGTACGTTGTGCTTTCCAAGCAGCAGCATAAACAATATTAGGGTTTCCGGGTAATAGCTCTATATCTGCAAATCCGGTTGTGTTAGATATGTGTAGCATCTTTTCCCAAGTAACACCACCATCTATAGTTTTATAAATACCACGTTCTTCATTCGCTTTAAATGCATCGCCAATTGCTGCAACCCAAACGATATTGTTATTGGTAGGGTCAATTTCAACCGCACCGATTTGTCCAGCTTTTGCTAATCCAATATGATCCCAGGTTTCTCCGGCATCTATAGATTTATAAACTCCTTTACCACTAATGATGTTACTACGAAGTCCATCAGAACCAGTACCAACATAAACGATATTAGGATCATTGACGGCAACTTCAATAGCTCCAATAGAGGGCGTATCAAAAAAACCATCAGAAACATTGTTCCAAGATGTACCGTAATCATCGGTTTTCCATACTCCAGCACCTGAAGCTCCTAAATAAAAAGTACCAGGTAAAACAGGTGTACCAGTAACCGTGGTAACACGACCACCTCTTGACGGACCAATAGTACGATACTCCAATGCTGAAAAATCTTGAGAAAAAAGGGATGAAGAAATGCATACAAATGATGCAACGGCTAGGTAACGAAAGAACGATTTCATTTAGGTTTGAATAATAGTTTGGTTAAGACCTAAAGTTACTTAAACCATTACGCAAAACATACGTTCAAGATGATTTTTGCGATTTTCTTATTTTGACAATTCTTTATTGAGATTAGAACTAATTATTTGATAAAATTTAAGCAAAATAAATTCCGGTACTATTTTTTGTTCAATTTGTCCGCTTCCTTAAGCTTATCATTCTCCCAAATGCCACTAATAACAGAGCCTTCTTTCTTGTGAAAAATACCTTTGCCATTTCGCTTGTCGTTTTTCCACTGTCCTTTATACTTTTCACCGTTAGGCCAAAAATATGTTCCCTCACCATTTCGCATGTCATCTTTATAGCTGCCAATATAATATTCACCATCAGGCCAATAAAAAGTACCGTTGCCTTCACGTAAATTGTCTTTCCATTCACCTTCATACCTGCTACCGGTTTCAAGAACAGCAATACCTACACCATTAGCCTTATTGTTTTTCACTTGACCTACATAATGTAGACCAGTTCCTTTTTTACTAGTAAAACTCAGATATTCACCAAAAGATTTATTGTTCAGTTGCTTACGCATGTTATTTAACTGAACTCGCGCTTTTTCTAGGGCAAAATTAAGAGAATCAATACTTCTTATTTCACTTTGAGAAACCGGAGCTACAGCAATTGAATCTACAGAGATTTTTTCTGTTCCCTTTTCAGAAGTATTTACCGTATTATTTTGCATTAATTTTTGAGCAAGGGCAATCCGTAAAGGAATAACGCTGTTCAGCTCTTCATGATTTTGAAGTGTGGTATTATAAGATTCAATTGCTTTATTATAATCACCTTCCATTAATACAGAATCAATTGCCACTAATTCTTTATTACCGGTTACAAGTACATCCAATTCCTCTTTTGCCTTGCTACTCTCCCCTATCTCATTTTCTAGAGTACTGGATTTAACTCCGAAATAAAGAGCTAGTGCAGAAATGATAGCAAGCAAACTGTATAATGTAATATCCTTTTTTTTCATACTTTTCTTATTACTGACCCTCTAGTCCGTTAAGTGAATTTCAGGAAGTTTGTTCTTTACCTTTCTAAAATCAGGAGAATAGTAAACATGAAATCTCATTGCCCAGCTTTGCTTGTAATATCCTCCGTTAGCTAAATCTTGCCCTTGGGAATACATTGCTCCTGCTGCAACTGTTAATCTTGGTGTTAGAATATAACCTAGTGTAGTGGTTAAACGTAAATCTTCCATAGGGCTTGCAACAACCGCTTTTCCACTTTGCATGATCAATTCTGCTTCTGGTGCAACGTAAAAAGTCTTTGGTTTTAACTTGTGATTGTTCAGAGGAATTTTCATTCTAAACATATACCTCCAACGATTTCTAAAGATGTATTCACTATTTTCGGCAAAACCTTGCGTCCATCTATGTTCTATACGAATACGATGATAAATCATCATACTTGCAAGTGATTGAGCAAACTGATATTGATGCCAAATACGCCATTCTGGTACTAAGTTACGATCTGTAGAAGCTTCATCAGTATTAAAGTTAAGTCTTAAAACTCCGCCTAATCGAACATTAAAATATTTAGAGTGAATGTACCCAATGGCATGTCTATTATATACCTGGGCTACCTGACCAAAAAATGGTGTAGCTTCTGTTTCTTCTAATCTAAGGTGGGTTTGCGCATCCCAAAATAAGCGTTTGCCAATTCTAATATTACCATAAGTATTGATCCAGGTCTTTGTACCTAAATCTTTATATTTTGAATACTCAGGCAATTCTACAGCCTCTTTCTCTTGTGAAAATCCTTGAAACACTAGAAAGAATAGGAATATAAGCTTTATGCTATATGTACGAAACGTTTTCATAGGCTATTGCTTTGCAGTGTTTTGTACATTCAACATTTCTAATATAGTAAAAGGGTCTTTTTGCCTCTTTAACTTGCGTTCAAGTTTTTTGGTGTCCTGGTCTTTTAATTCTAGAATCTTGGCATATGTAGCATTGATAGTGCTGTTTAATTCTTTAGTAGTATCGCAAGACAAGTGTTGTTCTATCTCATTTAAGAAATAAGGTTCTAGCGATTTTGAATAAGCTGATGTTATTCGTTTTTTAATATCCTCATCCATCAAAGTTGCCATAAACGGATTCCAAATTCTATCAGTATAGCTTTCTTTAATTGTAGTTTGATATATTGGCATTTGTGAAACCGTCTTAGATAACTCGTTTAAATTATTTAGACATTCAACAGTTGTTCTAGCAGAAGCTAATCTGTTTTCTGCAGATTTCACTTTAGAATAGTCGTTTATAGTTTTACTGGTAAAAGACTTCAGTTGCTTTAAGGCTGTCGCGTATTTTAAAGGAATATTTGAACTGGTAGAATCAATAAAAATCATCATTGAATCATTTCTAATAATGATTTCTTCTTCCAAGCTAGCCAATTCGTTTTGTCGTTTTTCTTGAGCAAGTGTTTCTTTTACTTCATTTGCAATAGATAATATACCGTCATAGCCCATTTTAGCAACAGCTTCAATTTTTTCTATGTTGGGAGTGTCAGCAGATATTGAAACGCTTGAAGGAATTGTATAAGATTTAGAAGATATAACACTATCTATTTGTATCTCAATATCCATTTGAGGTTTTGGAAGTCCGTTAGCAAACACGTGATCGATTAATTGCTCTTGAGAAGTGTATTCCAATATGCCCAATGAATCATAACTTACAATTTCTTGAATAGGATTTAAGAAATTCTCCTTCAATTGAACTACCGTATTATATTGATAAGCAGTATTGTTATCGGATAATCTTAAGATGTTCAATTGTGAATTATGCAAGATAGACTCACCTAACTCATGTGCTTTTTTATAATAAGATACAATGCTATCAACTTTAGTGATTTCTAAGGAGTCAAGCGGGTAATAAGGAACCTTTACTTTTAACTCTGGTAGAAATTTTGATTTACCCAATTCAGATAATATCTCATCTACTTCTTGATAACGTGCTGCATTTTGCTTTAAAAGTTCAGGTAGACTATTATGATGAAGAATATCAACATCTACTTGCGAAAGTTGAATTTCTAAAGCATTAATATAACCCGCATTTAGATTGATGATTTTCGTTTGACCGTTATACCCTTGGTAAGCCTTTATAGTTTTATGATCGTTTTCATCATCTACTCTAATAGACTGTAATAGTCCATCTTTAAAAAACCAGCTTTCAGATTGGTCCATACCATTAGAAGGAAACAACGACCACTCGTCATGCGCCAAACCATCTCGTAGAAATCTACCTACAAGTGTATAGTTTTCGTTATTGATGCTAAAGTTTTGCTGTGGTACACCGTTATCGAAAGAAATAACACTTTTGAATAAGGTCTTGGATATTTCGGAATTTTCAATTTCTTCTTCTACAATAGTCCATTTACCATTGGGCTTACCCATTTTAATTTTACCGATAGCAGATTTCTGAATTCCACTTACTAAAACACGGTATTGATAATCTATAACCTCAGACTGACTTTTAGAATTGAATTCTCCGAATTGAAATTTCCAAGGACCATTTGCCGTACCGTCTACGAAAGCACCCTTAAATTGAAAGGAGTAATCTTGTTTCTCTAAGAGTTCTTGAAGATTGGAACGTAGTACTGTAAAATCGCCATCAAGAACGGTGTCGTTATCAACAATTTTATAAGAATACGTTGCTTTACCATTATACTTCCCTATTTGTAAAGGTCCGTTATAGGTTTGTATTTCTTGTGCATTCATGGGAATTGATATTCCGATGATAATGAACACAAGAAATTGTAGTAATACTTTGATAGTTAGCCTAATCATGTCGCAAAAAAACGAAAATAGATTCAGACTAGTAAATTAGAACAGTAAGAATATTAACTTTTTATTAAATGTTTTTAAACAATTGAGAATGAAGTAATAAAAACTGTAAATCATTATATTATTACCAATCAATTGGGAAGTAATCCTTTAAAAATTTACCACACCAATGTTTACCCGTATTGATACCGTCAAAAAGTGGATCCATTACTCTAGCAGCACCATCAACAATATCTAAGGGTGGTTGAAAATCGTGTACTTCTTGTTTCTTCTTAGCTAATTCTGCAGGGTCTTCGTCAGTTACCCAACCCGTATCCACTGCATTCATGAAGATTCCGTCTTTTGCTAATTCCCCAGCAGCAGTATGTGTTAACATGTTCAAGGCAGCCTTCGCCATATTGGTATGTGGGTGACGAGATTCCTTGAAGAAACGGTGGAATTTACCTTCCATCGCCGTTACGTTAATAATATGTTTCTGTCCCGTGTTCTCTTTCTTCATCAACTCTGCCAAGCGATTGCAAAGTACAAACGGAGCAACAGAATTAACCAGCTGAACTTCAATCATTTCAGTAGTTTCAATCTCGCCTAACTTTAAACGCCAACTGTTTGTTTTACGCAAATCTACTTGTTGTAGATCGGCATCTAATTCACCCGTTGGGAAAACCTCTTGGGCTACTAATGCATTATCAAAACTATACGGAATCTGAGACAGCTTTGCAGAAGCTCGTATACCAATACCAGGTTCAGGTCCGTGCCAAGTAACCGGCATGTTTTGATTTGGTGATGCTTGTTTACTAAATCCTTTTAATTCTTGTAAGCAACTTTCATGATCACTTAATACCATTTGTGCAAACTTAGGTAGTGAAGAGATTTCTTTCTCTTCATTTTCCATAAGATGGTGGTAAAAACCAGCCGGTCTACGTACAGTCTGTGCTGCATTATTAATTAAAATATCTAGCTTATCATATTGCTGCTCAATAAAATTGCAGAATATTTCAACACTAGGTATATGACGTAAATCCAAACCATGAATTTTCAGTCTATGCCCCCATTCCATAAAATCTTCTTCCTTAGAAAAGCGAAGCGCGGAATCTACGGGAAAACGTGTTGTTGCAATAACGGTTGCGCCACCACGTAGTAACATTAATGTAATATGATAACCAATTTTTAAACGAGATCCGGTAATAACTGCAACTTGACCTTTTACATTGGCATTTTGGAATCTTTTCGCATAATTGAAATCGCCACAATCGCTACACATGGTATCATAAAAGTGATGAAGTTTAGTGAACTCTGTTTTACAAACGTAACAATTACGTGGAGTGGTCAATTCTGGTAAATCTTTGCTTGCCAATTCAGCAGCGGGTAATAATTTAGGAGCGACAAATACATGAGCTTCACGGGCACTACGAATACCAGTTTCTTTACGTGCATGCTTGTCACGAACTGCTTGCTTTCTTTTAGCGTTTCTTTTGGCATCTTTTACCCTTTTCGCAAACTCTTGTTTACTAGGGCGAGACAATTGGCCAGCTACTTTAATTAAGGCAATGCGTCTCTCTTCTGGAATTTCAAATATCTGATTGGTATCGTTTACCAATCTATTTAAAATTTCAATACAACTTTCAATCTCTGTTAAATCGATTTCAGTTTCGTTTTCGTGTTGTTTATCCTTCATCATACTACCTTAAAAAGGGCAAAAATACTAACAATGATTAAAGTACGGTAATGCGCACTTTTTTCTTTTTTAAACGGGAATTGTTCAATTGATTTACAAGTTGGTCAGATTTGTTCTTTGGCACTGCCACAAAAGCACAATCTTGCTTTAATTCAATATCGCCTAATTCTTCTCTATTCAATCCTCCTTGTTTAAAGAAAAGTCCCGCAATATCACCTTTTGATATTTTATCTTTTCTTCCACCAGAAATAAATAAGGTCTCCCAAAGAGGGTCTCCTAGCCTATTGGTTTTACTTATGTTTATTCCTTTGGATTTTTTAATGAATTCGGGTAACGATTCTTTGTTCCATTGCAAAACATATGCAGTTCCCTTTTCATTTACACGTGCCGTTCTACCGTTACGGTGCGTAAACTCTTCTATTCTATGCGGTAATTCGTAATGAATAATGAATTTTAATTCAGGTATATCAATTCCCCTTGCGGCTAAATCAGTCGCAATCAAAATACGACTACTGCCGTTTCTGAATTTGATTAAAGCACGCTCACGGTCTTTCTGTTCCATACCACCAGAAAAGCATTCATGTTGAATGCGTTGTTGGCTTAAATAATCACTAACACTTTCAATACTATCCTTGTAATTACAAAAAATAATGCCTGGTTCTTCGCCTATATATTTTAGGAGTTGAACAAGCGTTTTTAATTTGTCTTTATCTTCTGAAATAACAGTGCAAATCGTAAGTTGTGAAGGTCTATCATTTTTAAGAAAATTGACTCGCTTCGGATTTTCCATACCTACAAATTTCGGTATCTTAACACCTTCTGTTGCAGAAGTGAGAATACGTTTTTTAAGGTTTGGAAGCTCTGCAAGAATCTCACTCATCTCCTCTTCAAAGCCTACTTCTAAAGATTTATCGAATTCGTCAAGAACCA
>Ga0209295_1001011_pt1 | contig 10780 bp, 11 predicted proteins | sample Porto_5metaG_FD_187428 | JGI IMG/M metagenome (GOLD analysis project Ga0209295, IMG submission 187428) | Marine algal microbial communities from Porto, Portugal - Porto_5 metaG (SPAdes) (version 2) | ecosystem: Host-associated > Algae > Red algae > Unclassified | place: Portugal: Porto... | reverse complement strand
GGGGGGGGGGGGGGGGGGGGGGGGGGGGTGCGGCACAGCGGTCGGCACGACGGCAGTCGGGTGGCCCACAACCTGCTCTTGTACCACACGTGGTTCCAATTTAATTTACTCTCCAACTTGCCACGAAACATGCATGGATAAATTCGAAATAATTGCGCAGTTACTGCAAATGTTTGAAAGCATAAGAGTCCTTGTGTTCCTGTTCGCATCGGCTACAATTGGGGTGTCTGCAATACCAAACCATGAATGCCGTATGTGGGGAATGATTCAATTGATTGTTCACGGATCGGTACAATTTAGGGTTTTACAAGCGTAATTGGTTTATGCGTACCTCGCGCGTAATTTTCAAGCGAAACTCGCGTACGCTCTTTCTGAAGAGCTGCGGCTCCAGACTCGCATCGCTCCAATTTGGTGTTGAGATTGATACGCTACCGGCCATTTTTCAAGCGAATCTTGACAGATACGCACTCGCGAAATATTCACAATCTCTCCGAGCGTATTACACGATGCGTGGGGGGGGGGCATGGGTGCATCAGGCAGTATTCGGCGTGCCACGCGACGTGGCACCCTGCCAGCCACGCCCACCGGCAGCCTGTCGTGGTCCCAGTCCGGGCTGTCCTCGCAAGATTTGGGCGAAGCTTCCAACACGAGCACCACCCCCTCTCGGCCGGCCGTGCAGCCGGTAGATTCCCGAGGTCTCGTAGGAGAGTAAGCCCTGGGCGTTGCCACCGTGTGCCTCCTGGGGGCTGGACTGGGCGCTGGGTGGCATAGACGCAGTCGACAGGACCAGTGTAAGAGTTATTAATAATGACGCGTGCGACCTGTGGCACTTCTGACTGGTATGATTATGTCAGATCGTAGCGAGCATTACCCCGGGGGCAGCCCTCGTGGCGGCACATGGCAGCAAGAGGCAGCACCTGAGCCGCCGTATATTTTGCATTGGAACGCGCTGCCGTGCCATCTTCACACACACGACTCATCCGCACGCGTCCTCCTCGATGAAAACCCTTACCACCAGCATCTACAAACATGAGGAACAGACACACACCCTTTGCAGGCTCTCCAAATCACTCCTCATCAGCAGACGTGTTGATGTCGTCCTCAAGGTCTTGTTGCCTCCCCGCCATTGGCATCGCTGCTCGCACCTGGTTTGCTTGCTGGTTGGTCATGGCGGGCACGGCTTCGATGGGCTTGGGTAGCAGGTCGACGTTGTCGTGTATGAAGCACTGCATCTCTAGTTGCTGGGGGAGCAGGCGGGTACTGTTCTTGCGCATGACAGCACCGGCTGTCGGGAAGTCTCTCTCCGAGGCGGCCGACGATGCGACGGCCCCAATTGAGCAGCACGCCACCAGGTACAGCACAGGAAACTGTTCCTTGTACCCGCGCCAGACGTGTTGCGGTTGCTGCTTCTGGTTGATCTCCGCAAGTTGCAGGAACGCCTCCAGCTCCGCAAAAGCCATCGAAGAGGGCGACTGCTGCTGCACAGCCGCGCTGTTGCTGCCGTCGATGAGTAGATCGATAAGGCTGCTTCTCGCGCGTCGCCGAGATGGCGGCGGGGCAGCCGCTAGTGTTGCGGAGGCTAAAGGTATGGAGGACGGCGCTAATGACTTGCACAGTTCGCGTACGGAGGCCACGGCCGCGCCATAAGGATCGGGCTGGTTGACCAGCTCCGAAAGTTTGCGGAGTAACGAGACGCCACCGGGAGACAGGATGCAAGGCCGCAGTACTGTATGGTTCTTCAGCACGTTCCTAGTCGGGTCCTCGACGTTAAATAACCGGGGGTCCAGCTGCTCGCGCAGCACCGTGACCACTGCGGCGGCCTCGGTACATCGCGACTCCTTTCCTGGCTCGTCATCGACGTACAGCTCCTCGGCGGGAAACAGGTAGTTGTCGACTTCAAACGTGAGCCCCGTGGGGTTGGAATCGCAGTAGGCCTCGATAGCACGATCACCTACGGCGAGCGCGGGGGCAATGTGGCACGGAACAGTCACCGTGGGGGAGTTTAAGGCGATACGTAGGAATCCCAGCACGGACACGAGATCGATGAGCGCATCGTCTTCTACCTCTGCCGCTGTTGTGACCTCAAAGGCCGAGCTCAAGACGCCTAGTATCGGACGTAGCCTATCCCAATTCGCTGAGATCAGGCGACGCCTCCGCTGACTACTCCCCACTTGCGGCGACGCAAAGAACGCAGCGAGTCGGTCGTAGAGAGTGAGATTGCGGGAAATTGCGCGGTAGGTGGAGCCCCAGCTGGTCACCACGTCTGTGATGAGGTCCCGCGAGTCACCTTGCTGCGGCACGTCCAGGTCGTGGAAGATCGCGGCGCTACGCTCCGAATGGTTGAAATGCCCCGTCAACTTGCGCATCCGTGCCAGTAGCGCCCTAGTACGCGGGATTCTGCTCCGGTCCCGTCGCGCAACTATCATGCCGTCCGCATCCTCCAAGTCGCCTTGTGGTCGGCTGGAGGTCCATCCCAGGCTGTACTGCACCGCGTTGTGCATGGAGTGTGCGAAGCAGGGCAGCGAGGGTGCCTCCATGTCATCGACGCAGGCCTTCCGCACGTTGGAACCAGAGTCCGTAGTCGTTGAGCAAACGTCCGACATGGCCAGCGAAGAGTACGCGAGCCGGCCGCGAAGGAAAAACACAATGTTTGCAGGGTCGTGTTTTCCAACAAATAGAGAGCCGCCAAGGTGCAAAACCGTCATTTTGCAGTCCGCAGGGTCGACGTAGCGGACGACAACGGAGGCGTAGGACTTAGTTGTGTGTTTGTCGGTCCAAGGGTCGGTCACGACGTGAATGAATGGTAGCCCACGCACTCTCTTTTTAGCGGCCTGGAACTTCGTTCGGACGCAGTTGATGAGGTGCGTGTAAATCTCAAGGAGCAGCTTGACGACGGTGTCGTGAGAGAGCGGGATGTACTTGGTGAGGGGCGCAAGTAACGCCCGCACGTACTGATTGGCCGCCAGGGAATGCGGGGACAGAGTCATCTCCTGCATGGTGACGAATCGTAAGTTGTCAGCTCGCCGGTCCTTGTTGACAAACCGGTCAATGGAGTTGTCGGGGTTGAGGCGCTTCGACCGGTTGCCGCCCGCAACGTTCTTGAGGAAGTGCACTACTGCTCGAGCGTGGGAGAGCTGCTTGGTCGTTGACAAGTCCTTTGCCGCCGCCCACTCGAAGTGCTTGATCCCATTACTGTTGTTCCCCTTGCGCAGGAACGTAAGGCAGTCCTTTTCGGTATCTTGCAGCCGGTGGCACAGGATGCAGAGGGCCACCAGGTTCCCGTCCTTATCGCCAGGGCTCTGGAACAGCTCTACAAGGTTCCACATGCTTGACCGCCGGCCCGTTGTCGCAACGTCCTTGTTCAGCAGCGTGCACGTCGCACGCTCGTACATTTCCTCGGAAGGGATCTCCCGCGAGGCACCACACAGCCCCAAAACTCCATCCACCGACACCAGGTTGCCATCGTCTGCGTCCTTGGCCACGGGTGCCAACCGCTGCTGACCACCAGCACCGCGCTCATGTGGAATAATGCGTTGGTCGTCGACACCACCGCTAGCCCCAAGCTGACGGCCTGGTTCACGATCCGCCGGCGGAACGCCCTGCACGTTACTTTCACCCATCACATCACAGCCGGCGGCGCTATCACCCTCGCCGTGGGTGCCCGTCGCCCCGTCAAATGGCATCGTCTATCGCGTAAATGGGTGCTGCCGGCGTGGTTAGAATGAAGGTAGATGGTCGGCAGGAGCAGAGGGAGAGAGCACCCCTCACCCACACACGCGCGCGGCCAACCACAACGAACAAGGAACAGTAGAACGGATAGCTTCCCCCGCGACGTGCGCAACCGCCAGTCCTATCACCTGTGCTGGCTCACCGAAGCGCACCGGATCAGGATCAGCGGCAGAAGTCACTCGAGGTGGGTCGAAGTCCTAACAGCCCCTCCCCGGCCAGAAACCCAACCACCTCGCCCCTCCTAGACAGGCCAAAGGCCCCAGTTGGAGCGAGAGTGGGTGAATCGCCACCCGCCCGGGATTGCGTCCGCTTCACGGGCGACACCCCGTAAGGAGTGCCGCCGTTAGTTGTAGGTTGGCTGCGCACGCGTGTGTACGGCGAATGCTCCCACCCTGTGGGTGGCTGCGTCGTGGTGTGCGTCTCACTCGCCAACGTCTATCACGATTTTCGGAGAGTTCCATCGGATAATGCAACATACCCGCACGCGCAAGTGCATGCGGGCCGACGGGGCCAATCAAGCCAGCATGGCGACCACTCCCCGTGATGGGGGGGGTCGCCCGACTGGGCCGCGGCGGTGTGTTGGCCGGTCGCAGACGATCCACCCGTCGGAAATGGCACGCCCATCGCCAGCGCACACCCACGCGAGAGGCGAAAAGATGCAATCTCGTCCTCCCCAGCGTGGCTTGACGCAAGTCTCACATGCAATTGGTCGCCCGTCCATTGGTGGCCTGTCATTGGAGCGAAAGGGGCTGTCCGACAGGTACACGTCACCCCTTTGGAGTGCAGGAATTCACGACACAGCGCCCCCGGGGGTCATAGGGGGTTGACGGCGGTGCTGACGTGGCCACCATGTTTCCAAGTTAGGCCCATGATAAACGGCACGCTCAGAACGTGCATGCGCGCGTGTCCACCAATGAGCGCACGCCGTTCCAATCACGCACCCTCTTTGTTGGCTTTTCGCCCCGGAATGGTGTCTCCGCACACGACGGACTTACCAGCTGAAAAGAGCCCCGTTTGGGCGATTCTCGGCCGTCACGTGAACGTGCACGAGATTTTCCAGAATATCTCGCGCACGAACACACCGACCGAGAGGCAAGAATCCGGCCCCAGGGCGCTCGTTTCGCAATCCGTGCAAGGTCACGGTCATCTTTCTGTAAACGGTGAGGTCGATTAAAGCTGAGATTGGAAGCCCTGGAAAGCACATCTGTGTGTCTTCGTCGAGACCGCCGCTTCCCAATCACGATGTGTTTCGGGACTAATGTCGCTTTTCTTCGTCACTCACGTTCACATGCGTGCGTCGTTTGGACAGAGCCTTACCCGGTCCACCCATCGCAGCGGGTCGTTTGAACCACACCATTCTTCAGCTGAGTCCGGGGCGTTTTGGCGAGAGTGGGCTTCGAAGGATCCCGCTGGGCCTTTTCTGGGAGATGCGACACACCACAGAAGGAATATGCCTACCCACCTCAGGTTACCCGTGAACAAGTGAAGACGAGGAGTGATGGTTGACTCACAGGTCGACGGTTCAGATACGCTTGTCCAGCAAAGCTGCAATTACGTTGTGGTTTCGTTCTCAAGCGTACATACGCTTGACACGTACGCTCACTGCCAGAAAACATGTCCATTCGCTTCGCTGGAAGTCCAGAGCTGGTCGTACGCGTTCGCTGCCCAAAAGTCTACTTCTAAAATCATACGCCAATCCAAAAGTGCTACGCTTGGAAACCCCTAGTAAAATTCGAGATCCTGTCCAGGGCCGTGCACCAGCCTGTTGTTTGAATGCAACTTCGCTCTCCATCCCTATTGGTCGATGGTAAAATGAACTGATGAGCGTGACAGAGCTCTGCCACAGTCCCCGGTTTTGGCGGTCCTCATGAGCCCAGGTATGCCGGTTTTTTGCCGTGAGGAGGGCTGAGACACCGGTCATTGTCTCACTGATGCTGGTTTTCTCCGGAATACTTGGGTCCCCTGAAGGGCCCTGTGGTGCGTCCTAAACTTTAGGAAACCGGCGTGGTTCTCAACAGGAGTATGCCGGTTTTTGACTCCGGCTTGTTCCGTAGAGCATGCGTGCGCGGGCCAAACCCAGCCAAACAACCTGCCCAGGCAGGCCCCCTCTCAGAGACGCACGGCGCACACACAAGTCGCCGGCGGGTAACGGCCCGACCGTCGCAGTCACACCACAGTAGGGTTGGTACGTGAGCCCTGGGGCGCTCATAAAGGGCGCAGATGGGGCGCTAATAGACCGCGACTTGGGCGCTTCTACGCCCAGCGCCCCGGAGCAGCTGGACGCTATTAGGGCGCTAGTTAGCAGTCTTAGGATTGACCAAATAGCTGGCCTCGATCCGAAATGCTGCATTCTCAGAGCTCCTCAGAATCGAGCGTTGCAAAGCAGGTCATTCACATGTCTTTGCCGCTCCGCAATCGGCACAGAAGCACGAAGACAAGTGTGCGGCTGTCCGCACAGGCACGGGGTTGCCGAAGCAGGTACGGCTGTGGCTGGCGTATGCCCTCCGGTAGCCATCCCCACCGCGGACACGCCCCCCTCTTCACTCGCTCAATCAGTCGCTTCGGAACAAACAGATGACGTTAAGTCTCCGTGAAACTGGTTATTGACAAGAAATCGACTCCTCGAACTGGAAGAACGGTGGGCTACAGCTGTATTTGGCGGGGGGCCACTGAGGGCGCTTCGGGCGCCGGGTTATCTTCTGGATTTTCAAGAGAATTGTGGCACCGGGTTGGCTACTGACTCAAAAAAGACGGTTCATTGGTCCCGAGCTAGGCTGTCAGGATAGAAGACTACAATCTTCGCTCGATTGAAACGTGTTCGAAGTGTTCTGCTCACACAGTCCGTGAGACGGAGGGACGGATGATTCCGTTAGGAGTCCATCGCGCGAAAACCAAGGAGTATGAGAGCCTCTTCAGAGCCTCCCTACCGACGCAGCGGTTTTCGACCATACGGAGTCGCTCAGCGGCAAGACAGGCAAACGAGAAGCATCCGCTGCCCACACCAGAGCAAAAGAGGTCCCCTGAGCACGATAACTGAGTGCTCCCCCTACATCAAAGAGCGAAACCAAGACCTGCTGATACAGATTCCAGGCTTTAAAACGGGCGGTGCCCACTTTCCACTCAGTTTTCTTCTCCACAGCGGCCAATAGCACGGCCAGAAGAAGCCCCTGGCGTAGCTCCTACGGAGCCAAAGTTTCCGACTTTGTGTCTGCGGAACATTGTAGAGGGAGCTGCTGCGTTCCTTTCTCTCCCATGAGCACCTCATTCGATACGCTGGAGTCGCTGCTTTTAAGAAATCTGTACGGACACTCCTCGCAGCGTCCCGATCTAGGGACAGGGGGAGGTCGCCAATCCCTAAAATAGGTAACTGAGTGCCCCCCCTTCGTGTCAGTGTGCAAATGAGACTTGCTGAGAACGTTTCCAGGATTTACAAAGGCGGTGCTCTTTTCAAAGCACTTTTCTGCACCATCAAGGCCAATAAAACACCTAGACGGTGCCAAAAGTATGCCGCGGTGCCCTCAGAGCTTGGAAGAGACATAAGCACAGCTCTGGCTCTGTTTATGCGTTTGGGCCCATGTTGGTTGCGTTGTGCAGGGCTTTCAGAGAAGAAAAATGAAAAGCTGTAAGAAGTAGCAGTCAACATTCCAAAAGAAAGATAGCTAGGGGCCGCCTAGTGGCGTACGTTTCTGTTCATGCGGCACGCTGAGAGTCGAACATGTGCTCAGGTACTCCTTTTGAGCTGAGATTCGAGATCGATGTATGTGCCCTATATATAACAGGGCGGAGAAACCTCACAGAAACGAAAGTTGGGGTACACATACGCTCATGTGCTGCACATGCGTCCAGGTGTACCCGGAGCTCAGTAAGAAAACGGGCACAACTCCGGCTCTGCTCATGCGTTTGGACCTATCTTGGGTGCGTTGTGCAGGGCATTCAGAGAAGCACAATCACAAGCTGGCACATGTAGCAGTAAACATTCCACTAAAGTGATTACAAAGAGCTACCCACTGGCAGAGAAATGCGCCGACGGTCGTGGGAGCCTCTCTTTCGATGCCGGCGGCCCACAGCTTCCGCTTCTTGGCTGCCTGTAGAGTTTTTGCCTTGCACACAGGCAGCTGCGGACTGTTCACGAGCCATCTCTTGTCACCCGGCTGTGTTTCTTTACGCACCTCGACCGCGGCGGGCTTGCACGTCGACATGTGGTGGGATGAAACGTCAGAACCCCCCTCTCGGGCGAACGCCATCGCTCGCAAGAACGAGACGGCACGCTGCAGCTCCGTTGCGCCCGGAGACGTGACGGCATTCTGTCCGTATCGACCACGACAGGCTTCCGTTCCCTGTTTCCCGTCGAGTCCAATGCTCCCGAATGTTTCCAGGACAACCGGATCATGGAACATCAGAATGTGAAGCTTGGGAGAGATGGATAGCCATGGGAAGCTGATGTTCTGCAGCGTGACCAATCCGGCGGTGTCCATGCGAAAACACGCGGCCTCGACTGGAGGTATGACGGAGGCGCGGTTCAGGGCTATACGCACCCTGTTTCACAGCGTCCACGCCAGCTCGAAGGCGGAGAGGTGAGCCTGCGACATCGTGCCCATAAGCGAGGTACAGACGAGCGAGCTGTGATCGCCAATAGGATGACAGGCGCGGCCGATAAACAGCCCGCCGTGGAAGGGCGTGGGCCGCACGCGTACCTTCTCATAGAGCAGCCGGACCAGCTCCAGGGCAGCCTCAGCGCCGGCCCGCTGCCCAGCAGCAATACCGTCAGTCGCGCTGCGACGTACCGTCAGCATCTCCACTGCGAGACGCAAGTAGGAGTGGTTTATTACTCTCGTTGTGTGCAATGGAATTGGTAAGATGTGCCGCGGATTGATCAGAAGCATTGCTGACCTCCAATACATGGCGGTTGTAGAGTGGTTGCAATGATTCAACAGCGTACGCGAACCAATGGAAAGGCTAGGAATCATCTGAGTTCCTTAAAGAGTCTGCCCATGCAGCTCTGTGCACTGGAAACGCACAGCAGGGTCTCAATAAACTGAAGAAATGTGTTGATCTCATCAGAAATGAAAGGTCTGACCCAGAACCCTCTCCATGTCCTCTTTAGGCCCGAGCAACTGACCCAAAAATCCCAGGAAATCTTATTGTGGGTTGCTTTGGCTCTGCGTGACTTCTGCAAGACACGGTGATTGGCTAGCAAGAATACTGGCGGCAACTCTCAGCCAATAGTTCGATCGAAGCTTGTCGAACAGCCAATCCGACTTCATTTATACGCCCTGTCGTCGGCTCTGCCTCCCTTTTCTTTGCATCCGCCATTTTTCGGAGGTTAGCAATAGGAATCATCTGAGTTCCTTACAGAGTCTCCTCATGGAGCTCTTCTCACTGGAAACGCACATCACGATCTCAAGAAATCTGAAGAAAGTTTTATATCTCATGAAAAGTCACTTGTCTGGCCCAGAACCCTCTTAGAGCCCCCTTGCGGCCCAAGCAAGCCGCCCAAAAATCCCAGGACATCTCATTGTGGGTTTCAATGGATCTGCGTGACTCCTGCAACACACGGTGATTGGCTTGGAAGAATACTGGCGGCAACTCTCAGCCAATAGGTCGATCGCAGCTAGTCGAAAAGCCCATCCGACTTCATTTCTACGCCATGTCGTCGGCTCTGCCTCCCTTCTCTCTGCAGCAGCCATTTTTTGGAGGTTAGAAATCATGGCCTCCGCTCCACCGAGCAGCGGGGCTCACGTGCGCCAGGCACGCCCGGCGCAGGCACCGGGCTGCCAGTCAGCATGCGATCAGCGAAATGGGTGCCGTCACGCACGTGCCGCCGTCCAGAGATATCTTTCAGGGTACCTTAGGCCTCGTCCAACGCCGTTTGCTTCTCGCTGGGCCACCGGGTGCTCTTGCAGTGAACGAACGGCAGCGTCGCAGTGGCGCCGTTGTGACAGACGGTTTTCCACTGCGCCGCGTAGTCGCTGCCGAGTAGCAGCCGCACCGGATGGCGCTTGCCGCGCACGGAGACCATATCGCTACACAGGGCGATTTTGCGCATGGGGGGCCGAGACCGCCAGCTCGGCCGGCCGCCTGGTGCCCCTGAACCGCCACTTGGTCGTCAGCTGGCTGGAGGTGGAGACGCGATGGCGCTTGTACCGCAAAGCACCCAAGCGACGCGGTCGTGGTGGGGCAGCAGCGAGCGTCCGAGCCCGCCGGGTGGCCGTGGCGGACGCGGAGGGGTCCGAATCGTCGAGCGGCGACAGCGCGGACGATCTCGCCGACGTGGGCGACATGGACTTGGACGCGGGGCCGGCGAGAAAGTGGTGTCGCACAGCGGTCACGGACGTTCGTGAAGGCGCCACAGCGACAGGGAGGCGTGGAGTAGCGTCAATGGCGCCGCAGGGGCGCGGTAGCGCCGGCGCCGGGCCGTGCAGAGGCAGAAATGCGACAGCGGGGCGGGGAAGCCGCGGGGCGGCCGAGGCGAGGCAGCGAGGACGCGACGTGGCGGCAGCGGGGCGTGGCCAGCGGGGCAGGTACGCAACGGGACGTGGGGGGCAAAGCAGGGACGCTGTGGGGTAGGGACCACTCGGACGGGCCGCGGCGGGTGTGGTGGGCGCGTTGTTTGTCAGTCAAAATCGGTTCTTTTTAAGCGACAAGAACAGTTTCGGAGTGAGCACCTCCAGATGACACCTCCAAGAAGACCTCAATCGGGCCGTGGGATCAAATATTTCCTAACAGACAGGTCAAGAGCACGAAGGCGGCTGAAAACGCGCCTGAGGCGCGATTGCAGCTTGTGCCGTCCCCACCCCCGATCCACGCGGATGAATGGGGGGGGGCTGTGCAATGCGGTTCTCGCATCTGACATTGCCTTCTGATTGGTCAACATGGCGGACGATTGACACTCGCTCCAACAATGATGGAGGTGGCGTCTCTCTGGACTTGGGCACCTTCGGTCTTCTTGCGGCAACCAGCGGCCGCGGCGGGCACGCCGCGGACCGCGCGCGGGATGCGCCAACCTGTCCGCCGCAGTTGGCCGGTGTATGGATGCTTCCTCGTCAGAGTA
>Ga0209295_1001007_pt1 | contig 10793 bp, 13 predicted proteins | sample Porto_5metaG_FD_187428 | JGI IMG/M metagenome (GOLD analysis project Ga0209295, IMG submission 187428) | Marine algal microbial communities from Porto, Portugal - Porto_5 metaG (SPAdes) (version 2) | ecosystem: Host-associated > Algae > Red algae > Unclassified | place: Portugal: Porto... | reverse complement strand
ATAAATAACTTGCCCCATTATGCTTGTTCTTTTCCCTTCTAAAAAGCACAAAAAATAGTTCCGTAGCTATGGCTATGCAACGATTTTTTGAATTCTTTAGAAGGTCGCACTGAAATATAGCCATTTTTCAATTAATTAAAATTATTTTGTAATTTATTTATTATTAAAAATGAATTATTTATAAATATTTTTTATTATAAAATAATTTAAAAATATCCTTATTTCAGCAGAACCTTAGAAGAAAAAATTACGGCGCATTATGGAACAATTTATTTAATTTCTTTCACTAAATCTTCTTTACGTAGCTCGGCTATGCGCGTCAAATTTAGCCAAACGTATAAAAAAATAACTTCTTCATTTGGGGTAGATTATTTTCTTCCTCTTCCCTAAAAAGAATGCACAGCTCAAGCACTCCCTTTCGCATTTGTATACTTGCATTTTAAATTTTCATAATACAAATTATAAAAAAATATAGTACTATGTGATACAAGCTACTATGTTTTGACAATATTTAATATTTGATGATGGCTGATACAGTTGACAAACTCCTAATTATCAAATAATTAGAAAAATTTTAACAAAATTTTAAAAAAGATATTTTTTGATAGTATTTTATACAAATAAAGGCTTAACTTTATCTTTGTTAAATGTTTTCTCCTTATAAATGGTATTAACGTAACTATTTTGAAAAAAATACGTCTTTATAGGGAGTTAAAATGAGTAAATTAATGATTTTTGATGTGGTAATTTTTGAGTGACAGAATGCCATTTAACCCAAGTTGCTGATAATCGGTAACTTAGGTAAGTTCCAAATACCAAATAAAACAGGTCTTAATTGGTCTCGACAATTACCGGGGCGTTTTTTAGAATTTTTCAACAAATTGAATGATTCAACAGTTATTTTTTTGATTAAAAATCATCAGGAAATTCATTATTAATGAAGACGAATTCAAAAACAATTAATCTTGAGTATAAAAAAGAAAAAAATTCCTGACGATGAATTAATCGACTTGTTTCTGGCATCTCAAAGTCCGGAACATTTTGGTGAATTATATGGCAGATACTCTGACAAAGTATACAGCAAATGCCTCTCTTTGCTCAAAAACGAAGCCGCCGCACAGGACGCTGCGCAGGATATTTTCCTAAAAATATTCCTCAATCTTGCCAAGTTCAATAAGAAATCAAGATTTTCTACATGGGTATATTCTATTACATATAATTACTGTATTGACCATCTACGTCGTAAAAAGAAAGAAAAAACAGTACTTACTGACGATGAAAATGATAAAGACCCGGTAATGGAAGAGATAGATGACAAGGAAATCCTCGAAATGGAAATTGAGCGATTGTCTTTCATTTTAGATAAGATACCAGAAGACGATAAGTCTGTTTTGTTGATGAAATATCAGGCAGATATGTCTATCAAAGAGATAAGTGAAGCTTTCGATAAATCGGAAAGTGCTATTAAAATGAAGCTCAAACGAGCTAAAAATAAGGTCAGAAAGCTGTATAATGAGAGTTTTTATGAAGCACTTAGCTTACTCATTTTCTCGTTGTGGTTGGTGTAAATAGGTGAAATGAGTAAGAATATATTTAAATTTTTTCTACCTAAAAATCAATCCCGATAAACGCCTTCTTTTATGCCTATTTATTTGATAGAGTTGAGTACGATGAAACAATACCACAAGCCCAAACGATGATATAATTTTTTCCTGAATATTCTGAATAAAAAATTGAGCGCATTTTTCATATACGAATATGTTACTACTTCGTAGTAATGGCGTCTCAAACTAAATACATTTTATACATTGATTTTTCTGACGAAGCAAAATTCTCGCTTTTCGGATAAATGTAGCAATCAATTGAAAAGTGAAATATAGTGATATGAACGAACAAGGTCTATTAGAAGGAGTAGAAGAACTCGTAGCTGCTCCGGAGAAAATAGAGAAGAATGTAAAGGAAGACCTGGTTTTCCTTAAACTTATAGCAAATATTGCATTACTTTACCTCGGAAGGGTGCCGGCAGTTTTTGTCGGGATGATTTCTGGCACTACAGAAGATGAATAGGGTAGGATGCTCACCCAAATACACTTACACATACGTACTCCCCTTTTTAATTTTACAAATATTATTTCTTTTCATACTCTTTTGTGACTTGAAAACTAACCAAGCGTCAAAAGCATGAAATATCGAAAATATCTCGTCTCAATTAGATTGAGATGACATTGATAGCAAAAATTGAATTAAACCATAATTATATTACAAAAATTTAAAACGAAAGAAAGATGGAATTAATTGAAATTACGAAAGGAGCTGTTATGGAGACTTTTAACTCCTTTGCGAATGCTTTACCAGGCATTATTGGTGCGCTCTTTTTACTCATAATTGGTTATTTTATAGCTAAAATTATTGCTCGTATCATTCGCAAAGCCCTTGAAATGGCTAAAGTAGATACATTGGCTGACAAGTTGCAAGACATTGAAATGGTCAGCAAATCAGGTATCAACATTGTACCAAGTGTGATTATTGGTAAAGTAGTTTACTATATGATATTCTTGGTTTTTGTAATTGCTGCTGCAGGGGCGTTAGGTATAGATGAAATTTCTACCCTCATCAACGAATTGGTTGCTTACATACCTAAATTGTTGGTTGCTGCTGTTATTTTGGCTATCGGTCTTTGGTTCGCCAACTTCATCAAAGATATCCTCAAAACTGCCCTTGATTCAATGGGCGTTTCGGGTAGCGGTATCATTTCAAATATCGTTTTCTACTTCTTATTTATCAACATCGCATTGTCTGCACTCGGTCAGGCTGATATCGACATGAGCTTCCTTAACAACAACCTCACCATGATTCTTGGTGGTGCTGTTTTGGCGTTCGCTATCGGTTACGGCTTCGCTTCACGCGACATTATGGCAAACCTTTTGGGTGGTTTATACAGCCGCAACAAATTCCAAAAAGGAGATGTTATTAGCGTCAACGGTACAAAAGGACAAGTTGTTGGCATTGATGCGACTTCATTGACACTTCAATCTGAAAACAACACAAGAGTAGTTGTGCCACTCGGACACTTGTCTGGTAGCAGCGTAGAAAAATTCTAAGCAACTTTTATACGCACTCTGCGTATACTACATATTATAAAACACACCTAACTACAAGTCTCACGACCTGTAATTTAGGTGTGTTTTATTTTACCCCCTCTTATCATATAAAAGATAATTATAATTAACATTTTTAATGAGTTGGGAAATGAAAACAATAGACCTTATTTTGAGATAAATTGTATGACATGGAAATAAAGATTTTTTTGCTAATCGAAGTTCATTTCGAGCGCATTCCGGCAGCTATCGGGACGGGGCGAGAAACAGCTGAAGAGCAGTAGAAAAAGACTATTTAGCTGCCTACAAATTATTTTGGAACAAAGTCTAATAAGGTTACTAAAACTATGTCAGTTATCAAACAAACACAATTTACCACAACTTTAAGTATTCATTCTCAAATAACTAAATCAAGGAACGAGGCATAAATAAATTAAGTTTTTTGACGCCGTTGTTTTTTCTTTTTTAAGGCGTAAAAACCGCGTATAACGAGTTACATAAGGATCTTTATCCCGATAGCTATCGGCACAGAAAAAGAGAAAAAGAACAAGTCAAAAAACTGAATTTATTTATGCGTCGTTGCTAAAACAGTCAAGACATGAAAAAAATTTTATTTGCTCTATTGGCAGTTGCTTTCACATCAACAACAATCTTCGCACAAGAAAAACTAAAAGAGAGAGAAGTACTCAATGGCTACTCTGAAGGCTGGACCATCGGAACAGGCTTTGGACTTACACTCGACCAAGCTGCCGTGTGGCAACCACGCGCTGGTGCTGGTGACAATAGCTTCAAATTCGGTGGACTGGGCAACCTTCAAGCTACATACAAAGCAGGTCGTTTCCTGTGGGACAACGCCGGTTCACTCCAGTTGAACTTCCAACGCTTAGGAAGAAACACAGGCAACTTACCATTCCAAAAATCATTGGATGAATTGCGCCTCAACTCACGTCCGGGTTATGCCATCACTGCTGACGAAAAATGGTATGCAGCACTTGACTTTGGCTTTGTTAGCCAATTGCTTTCTACTTACTTGGGCAACTACCTCAGTGAGTTTGAAGGTGTAGACCCAGCACTTCGCAATGGCTTTACCAATCTCAATGATACAGGCATCCTTTCTAATTTGTTTGCTCCTGCTACCATCAATATTTCTCCGGGTGTAGATTGGAAACCAAGCACAAATTTCTCTTTATTTTTCTCTCCTGCTGCACTCAAACTTGTAATAGTAGCTAATGATGAAATAGCAGCAGTAGGTGCTATTAATATGACATCAGACTCTACATCAGAGTACTTGGGTTCACTTAATGGTAATCCACAAACAGCTATATTCAACGAAGCTACCAACACATATGACGTGACCAGCTTCGAGAATACGACATTCGCGTTGGGTGCATTGGCAAGAGCTAAATACAACAACACTTTCTTGGAAGACAGAATATCATTCAACACAGAGCTTAACTTGTACTACGATTACCTCAATGGTGCAGGTGCAGAGAAAAACTTACCAACTGTTGACTGGTTGACGACCACTACCTTCAATATCTTCAAAGGTATCGGCGTTACACTCAAAACAGGTGCTTACTACGATTTCACTAAGCCAGTTTCTTCTGACTGGAGAGAAGTCAATGGCGTATATGGCTACCGCGGCACCAAGCGTGGTACCATGTTTACACAAACACTCGCTTTGACTTATAGCCGTGTATTTGGTGCTAAGAAAGCTGAATAAATAATAAAAGTACAAGCGCAAGTCTTGAGACTTAGCGTAGCTAAATCAAATATTTTGAACTTGAACTTGAACTTGATTCTTGAACTTGAACTTAAAAAAGTCCATACCGTAAGGTGTGGACTTTTTTTGTTTGGTGGCAGTGGTTTTTGTATCGAAACTTCGTATCTTACCCAATAAGTAGACTTTATTTAGGAATATTTTGTATGCATGGAATTTTGTATTTTTTCGATGATCGAGCCTCATTTTGAGCTGCATACCCTACAGTACGGAGCGAAAAATAGGAGAAGAGTATCGGAAAAAGACAATGTTAGCTGCATACAAAATATTTCTAAATAAAGTCTATTATTATTGGATTAAGTAGTGGGACAAAAATAGGCTTACAATTTTGACGTGGTTATTTTTTCGATATTTTTTCTTACAAAAACCGCACATAGCCTACGCTACAGCCTGTCCCGTACTTGATTCGGGATAAGGATTTTTGTAGGGAAAAATAGCGGAAAAAGAAACCGTCAAAAAGTAAGGATATTTTTGTCTCACTACTTAATTAACCTATTTATTACTTCTTTCTCAAAACACTTCATCCTCCGTCTCGCCCTCTACCTCGAAAAAAAGATGCCTTTGCGTTGGGTGTCCTTCTTCAAGTATGCTACGTCAGCGCGTATCTTGGAGCAAGATGGCGGTCAGTGGCGTTTTCGGCATCAGGTCTTGCAGGATTATTTTGCGGAGCGGTACGACGGTTGACTATCGCGGCTCAATATTCTCCTTAAACCACGCCTGACATTCCTCTAAGGTGAGTTTGCCGGAGGCGACTTCTATGGTGAAGTTGAAGAGAGTTTTGTTGCGACTTGAAACTTCTGCGGGAATCAATTTGCCTTCTACATTGACCTGTTTCAATTCTTGTTTGATAAAATAACCGTTTTCATCCAAAAAAATCAAAGCCCCTTCAAGTCCGGTACGTTTATTCCCGTCTTGAAAAATGTGATTGGTGATGATATTGAACATATAAACGGCAGCTTTATCGTGAATTTCAGGATACAAAGGCGCACCAAACATTTCCGCCTCCACCGCTTCGATAACGTAGTCTAAGGGATTCTCATTCAATATATTATGTGGTGGAACAAAATTACCGCCATGTCTTTCTACTGTACCTTTATTGATGAAAATGATGTCGTTTTTAGTCAAATATTTCATTAGGCAAGGGCTTTAAACACGTCATCAAATACGTCAAAATGTTTGTTCATCATCATACTCAGTTCATCCTCGCGTTGCTTTTGTGCATCTTGAAGCGATTGTTTCTCGGCAATAATTTCCTTGATAGCCTCTTTTACAATAGTGCTATCTTCGGCAAGCATTTCTTTGATGACAGATTTTAAAGCCTCTCTGTCTGTATTTTGCATAGTCATAATCCAAAATTTTCTACAAGATAAACAATGTCAAAGGAAATAACAATATTTGAGTGAGAAACGTTCCCTTGATTTGATTGTTAGTCAAATCGAAACTTCGTATCTTGCCGCATGTCAAATAAAAAGCTCTTCCTACTCGATGGTCACGCGCTCATTTACCGCGCCCATTATGCCTTTATCAAGCGTCCTTTGATCAATTCTAAGGGCTTGAATGTCTCTGCCATTGATGGTTTTACACGTACATTGTGGAGTATTTTGACCAAAGAAAAACCTTCGCATATTGCGGTAGCGTTTGACTTGCCCGGTGGCACGTTTCGTACTGAAATGTTTCCCGAATACAAAGCCAATCGCGAGGTGCAACCCGAAGATATTACGACTGCCATTCCTTATATCCAACAAATCATTGAAGCGATGCACATTCCTGTCGCAATCAGTCAGGGATTCGAAGCAGATGATGTCATTGGTACCTTGGCAAAACAGGCAGAAAAAGAAGGTTTTGAGGTCTACATGATGACTCCTGATAAGGATTACGCCCAACTCGTCAGCGACAAAATTTTCATGTACAAACCCGCCCGATTTGGCAACGGCATTGAGGTACTCGACGCAAAGAAAGTCTGTGAAAAATGGGACATTGAGCGCGTAGATCAAGTAATTGATGTACTCGGTTTGCAGGGCGATGCGGCGGATAATATTCCGGGCATTCCCGGCATTGGTGCAAAAACAGCAGTGAAGCTTTTAAAGCAATTTGGCACGATAGAAAATCTCATTAAAAATACTGACAAACTTAAAGGAAAGCAAAAAGAAAACGTTGAAAAATTTGCCGAACAAGGCTTACTTTCTAAAGAACTGGCAACTATAAAATTGGATGTTCCCATTCAGTTTGACGCAACAAAATACCAAGTCGATGACATCAACCGCGAAGCCCTTACCGATGTATTTCGGGACTTAGAATTTCGCTCGCTATCCAAGTCCATATTAGGCAGTAAGTCGGAGGACGGTACGAAAGAATCAGGCGGAACAGGACAAACAGATTTGTTCGGAAATACAGTTGCAAATAAAGAAAAAACGATAAGAAAAACCTTTGTTGCGCCCGAATTTTCTATTGCAAAAAATAATATTGAAAATACGCCGCACGAATATCACCTTATTGATACGCCCGAAGGTCGCGCCGATTTAATCCAGAAATTAAGCAAACAAAAAATCCTCTGTTTTGATACCGAAACCACCTCTATTGACGCGAATCAAGCGGAATTGGTCGGTATTTCATTTTCTTATAAAAAAAATGAAGCGTACTACGTGCCAACGCCTGATAATGAGGAAGGTGCAAAGGCAATTGTAGCGGAATTTAAACCCATTTTAGAGGATGAAAATATTGAGAAAGTAGGGCAAAATCTCAAGTATGACATTATTGTATTGAAGTGGTATGATGTGGAGGTAAAAGGACGGTTTTATGACACCATGTTGGCGCATTATCTGATAGAACCCGACTTGCGGCACAACATGAATTATCTTGCCGAATCTTACCTTAGTTACTCGCCTGTTTCTATCGAATCATTAATCGGAAAAAAAGGAAAAAACCAACTCACAATGCGCGATGTACCCGTAGCGCAGACGAGCGAATACGCATGCGAAGATGCAGATATTACTTTACAGTTAAAAGAAGTGCTGCATCCGAAAGTAGTAGAAGAAAAACTGGATAAATTATTAACCAACGTCGAAATTCCTTTGATAAATGTCTTGGTAGCGATGGAATTTGAGGGCATCCGTGTGGATGCAGATTTTCTCAACAATTATTCAAAAACACTCACAATAGAAATAGAAGCCTTAAAGAAAAAAGTCTTTGACGAAGCGGGTACGGTCTTCAATTTAGACTCGCCAAAACAAGTAGGCGAGGTTTTATTTGATAAAATGAAAGTGCCTTATCGCTGGCGAAGAACCAAGACGGGGCAGTACTCCACCAATGAAGAAAAACTCTCGGAACTCGCTAAAGACCACGAGATTATAAATAATATTTTGGAGCATCGCAGCTATATGAAGTTGCGCTCCACCTACGTTGATGCGTTGCCGCTGATGATCAATCCAAAGACGGGGCGGATTCATAGTTCGTTCAATCAGGCGTTAGCATCTACGGGGCGATTGAGTTCCAATAATCCGAACTTACAAAACATCCCGATACGCACCGAAGCCGGGCGGCAGATACGAAAAGCCTTTATTCCGCGCGACGAAAATCACATTTTACTCGCGGCAGATTATTCGCAAATCGAACTCCGCCTGATTGCCGAAATCAGTGGTGACGAAGCCATGTTAGAGGCATTCAGCAAGGGGCAAGACATTCACCGTGCCACCGCCGCGCGCGTCTATGAAGTACCATTCGACGAAGTAAGCCCCGACCAAAGACGCAACGCTAAAACGGTGAATTTCAGCATCATATACGGCGCAGGCGCGACCAATCTTTCCCGCCAACTCGACATGAAACGCAAGGAAGCCGCCGAACTCATTGAGCAATATTTCAAACAATACAGCGGTCTGAAAACCTACATGGACAACGTAGTCGCCGAAGCCCGCGAAAACGGCTACGTCACCACACTACTCGGACGCAAACGCATGCTCCGCAACATCAATTCTCGCAACAGCCTCATCCGCAGTCATGCCGAGCGCAACGCCGTCAATACACCCATACAAGGCACGGCTGCCGATATGATAAAAGTCGCCATGATTGATATTCACGACGCACTCCGCAGTGGAAATTTTGCCACAAAAATGATTTTGCAAGTACACGATGAGTTGGTCTTCGATGTTCCGAAATCAGAACTTGATACCGTCAAACCACTGATAGAAGATAAGATGAAAAATGCCATGCCCAACCTGAAAGTGCCTATCGTGGTGGGCATGGATACGGGGGAGAATTGGTTGGAGGCGCATTGATTTTTAAGTGCAAGTTCAAAAGGCAAGCGCAAGTTCAATTTTAGCGAGGGTAATTTATGGTGTGAGCATAGCGAGCAATTCCTCCAAAGGTTCTTCAATATTCAATTCCGCGACTTCTTTATAAAATTCTTCGGCTTTGATAGGTGTATAATGCTGTTCGTCAATCAGTTGTTTTATGGTGACTGATTGGCGGATGGGCTTTACGGCTGACCAGAATTTATCGGTTGGTTGGTTTTTTTCCTTTGCCATTTTTCGCAAAATATTTTTCGTGTATAGATTTTAAATGTTCATGTCTGTCGTAGTTTTCTACAATGGAGCTGTTTTTAGCTTCCAAAAGGGCAGCACGGAGGCGTTCATTTCTCTCTTTTTGTTCGTTTTTTAAGTTTTCCATTTTCATCAAGATATTTTGTCGTGTAAATATTTCATGTGAGATTCGCGGGTAAAATTCTCTACATCTTCGCTTTCTTCGCCTTTCTTGAGTGCTTCAATGATTGCCTGATGCTTCTTCTCTTCATTCTCCAATAAGCGTAAACCAGCACGCACAACTTCACTCACATTATTAAACTTACCTTCTGCGATGGCACTGTTTACAAAATTTTCAAAATGAGAACCCAGTGATATTGATGTTTCTCGTACCATAATTTTATTATTTTCTTGTAAAGTTATTAATATTTGGTAACTTTTGTAAGTCGATTTTCTTGCATTTTTTCAAAATGATATGTAAATTGCATAATGTCAAGACGGGATAAATATCACCAAAATGTTAGAGAAGCCTTAGAGAAGGACGGTTGGGAAATTACGCATGATCCTTATGTTTTGAAAATGATAGATAAAGATGGCAAAAAATATAAATTTCCTGTTGATTTGGGCGCAGAAAAATTAATTGCCGCACAAAAAGGAAAAGAGAAAATCGCCATTGAAATCAAAACATTTGAAGGTGCAAGTTTGATTACAGATTATCATAAAGCGTTGGGGCAATATATGGATTACTTAGTAGGGCTTGAAATACAAGAACCGTCTCGAAAATTGTATTTAGCTGTATCAAAGGAAGCGTATCAAGGTCTAACAAAAAATCCACTATCACAACTCTCTTTGGAGCGATTCAAAATTAATGTAATCATCGTTAATGTAATATCAAATAACATCACAAAATGGATAGAATAAAATTTTTCCAAGACACTATCATCGCAATACTAAAAGATAATGCCGACTACTACAAAGGCACGACCAATCCATTAAATTTATTAGTCATTGCTGATAAAGAAAACAATCATTTTCAGTTACTTATGCAAGGTTGGGATGAGGGTGATTACACTTTCCAATGCCTGTTCCATTTAGATATTATTGACGAAAAAATATGGATTCAATGGAATAATACCGCCTACGAGATTGAAATTGAATTACTTAAAAAAGGCGTAGCTGCCGATGAAATTGTGATAGGCTTGAAGAGTCCTGCATTTCGGAAATATACGGATTTTGCTGTGGCGTAAATTTACCAAAAACACTTCTTTCTGTTCACTCAAACAACTCCGAACTAAGATACCTATCGCCCCTATCGCAAGTAATGCAAACGATGACTCCATCGCTGATTTCATCGGCAATTTGCATAGCTGCCGTCAACGCACCGCCGCTACTCATACCTGC
>Ga0209295_1001001_pt1 | contig 10856 bp, 11 predicted proteins | sample Porto_5metaG_FD_187428 | JGI IMG/M metagenome (GOLD analysis project Ga0209295, IMG submission 187428) | Marine algal microbial communities from Porto, Portugal - Porto_5 metaG (SPAdes) (version 2) | ecosystem: Host-associated > Algae > Red algae > Unclassified | place: Portugal: Porto... | reverse complement strand
AAATTTCGCCAAATGAACTTATCATAATTAGTTTGACTTACTACTAAGGTACGGAGCGAAAAATAGGAGAAGAGTATCGGAAAAAGACAATGTTAGCTGCATACAAAATATTTCTAAATAAAGTCTAGTGAAAGAAAATAAATAACTTGCCCCATTATGCTTGTTCTTTTCCCTTCTAAAAAACACAAAAAATAGTTCCGTAGCTATGGCTATGCAACGATTTTTTGAATTCTTTAGAAGGTTCTGCTGAAATAAGGATATTTTTGAATTATTTTATAATAAAAAATATTTATAAATAATTCATTTTTAATCATAAATAAATTATAAAATAATTTTAATTAATTAAAAAATGGCTATATTTCAGTGCGACCTTAGAAGAAAAAATTACGGCACATTATGGAACAATTTATTTAATTTCTTTCACTTAAATGATGAAATGCTACAATGTTTAATGAATGAATTTTGAATGAATGAATCATAACCTTATATCTTCTTCGGATTCATTCATTCGCTCATTCAAAATTCATTCATTAAACATTGCAGCATTATCGCATTTTAGCATTGCATCATTCTCACTATGGCAGACATCATACAGCTTTTGCCGGATTCGATTGCGAATCAGATAGCCGCCGGGGAGGTCATTCAGCGACCTGCGTCGGTGGTCAAAGAGTTGATGGAAAACTCCATTGACGCAGGGAGTACAAGTGTCAAGCTGATAGTAAAAGATGCGGGGAAAACCCTCATACAGGTCATTGACAATGGCAGTGGTATGTCCGAAACCGATGCGCGAATGGCATTTGAACGACACGCGACTTCCAAAATCCGCGAAACCAATGACCTTTTTGAGATACGCACAATGGGGTTTCGGGGCGAGGCGATGGCATCTATCGCCGCCATTGCGCAGGTAGAAATGCGGACGCGACAAGCCAAAAATGACCTGGGAACACGCATCACAGTAGAAGCTTCCGAAGTCAAAATTCACGAACCCTGTCAGTGTATTGTAGGCACAACGACTTCCGTCAAAAATCTGTTTTTCAACGTCCCCGTGCGGCGCAATTTCTTGAAAAGTACAACGGTAGAAATGCGTTATATCATCGACGAATTTCAACGTATCGCGCTCGCGCATTCCGACGTATTTTTCTCCTTGCATCATAATGGAAAAGAAGTTTTACACTTGCCTTCCGGCAATTTGCGGCAGCGTGTGGTCGGTATTTTGGGTAAAAATTATAACCAAAAACTCGTACCGATAGACGAAGAAACAGACGTCGTAAATATCATCGGCTACGTAGGCAAGCCCGAATTTGCCCGTAAAAAACGCGGCGACCAATATTTTTTCGTCAATACACGTTTCATCAAAAGCAGCTATTTGCATCATGCCGTAATGGGTGCTTTTGAAGAACTATTACCAAGTGGAACGCATCCGCTTTACGTGATTTTTATCGAGATCGACCCGTCAAAAATTGACATAAACGTACACCCAACTAAGCAGGAAATTAAGTTTGACGACGAGCGATTGGTGTATAATTATCTGCGAGTAGCGGTGCGGCATGCACTCGGTCAATACAACGTTGCGCCGGCATTGGATTTCGACCAAGAAACCTTTATGACCCGACAAGCGCAAATGGATACACAACAACAAGAAACCGACAATTCGACAAATAAAAGCTCGAAAATAGGCGATTTTGCCGGAGGCAATATGATGACTACGCCCCGTGAAAAATCGAACCTTCAAAATTGGCAAAAACTATATGAGGGCATCGAAGCCTTTGACTCAGATGCAAACAGCGACAGCGAAACCGAATCGGTTACGATAGAAAGCGACCTCGAATTGGACGATAAAGGCGGTACGTTTTCCAAACTCACCAAACAACCTTATCAGGTACATCAGCGTTATATCATAAGTTCGATAAAATCGGGTTTTATGCTCATCGACCAACAGGCAGCGCATGAGCGTATTTTGTACGAAAAATACTTGCACACACTCAATGAAGGAAATAGTGCTACCCAACAACAGTTGTTTGCCAAAACGATGAATCTTTCGGTAGCTGATTCACTGATAATGAAGGAGATTTTGGGGCAGGTAAATCAGCTGGGTTTTGATGTGCAAGAATTTGGTAAGGAGACTTTTGTGATACACGGCGCACCCGCCGAAATTGCAACGGGAAAGGAGGAGGAAATCATCGAAACGTTGATAGAACAGTACCGCGAAAATGTGGATTTGAAATTGGATATTCGAGAAAATGTAGCGCGTTCGATGGCACGCAGCGCGAGCATACAACATGGGCAAAATCTAACGCCGCTCGAAATGCAAAGTATTATTGATGAATTATTCGCTTGCGAAATTCCGTACCAATCGCCGCATGGAAAAAATTGTTTTATCACGTATGATTTAGATGATTTGGCGAAACAGTTTTAAAACCGTAGCACGGTGCTTTCAGCCCGTGCCGCATACTATCGAACTATCAGGTACGGGCTGGAAGCACCGTGCTACGTTGAAAAATGATACTCAACTTTGAATTTAAAGCAAAGGCGGAAAGTATCGCCGAATTGGAAGCAAAATTACAAACGCTGAATCCACGTTTTGTAGGAGAGGATCATCAAATTGATACTTATTTTAAGGTGGAAAAAGGACGGCTAAAACTCCGCGAAGGCAATATCGAAAATGCTTTGATTTTTTACGAAAGAAAAAATACAGCCGCCGCGAAATCATCGAATATTCTTCTGTACCAACACGCACCCGACGCAGCGTTGAAAGCAATATTAACGACAACAATGGGCGTAAAAGTAGTCGTAGAAAAGCGACGCAAGATTTATTTTGTCGAAAATATGAAGTTTCATTTTGATACTGTGGAAGGACTGGGAACGTTTATTGAAGTGGAAGCGATTGATAAAACGGGAAAAATAGGTGCAGAAAAATTGCAAGCACAATGTCGCCAATATGCCGCATTTTTTGAAATAAACAAAACAGATTATATCGCACATTCGTATAGTGATTTATTAATGAATGAATGAATGAATTATTTGAATGAATGAATTATTTATATGCGATAATGCTACAATATTAATGAATGAGTGAATGAATGAATGAATGAATGAATGAATGAATGAATTATTTACACGCGATTCATTCACTCATTCATTCAAAATTCATTCATTCAATTAGATTGCCTACTTTTGTACAAAATTTTACGACAGTCAATGACCATCCTGCTTTAGCTATGGACTATCGACTATCGACAATGGACTAATAAATGAAAATTTCCAACGAGGTAAGAGTGGCTGTTTTGGCACTTATCGCCATATTTGTTTTTGTGTACGGTTTTAATTTCCTCAAAGGAAATGACCTTTTTAAGCGTACAGGTACGTACTATATCGTGTATGACCAAGTGGATGGGCTGGCACCGCCTGCCCCCGTGACGGTCAATGGCGTACAAGTAGGTTCTGTCATCGACGTACAAATTCTTGATAATCTTGATATTTGGGTGGAGTTGAGCCTTGACCGTAATTTGAGATTGCCAAAGGATGTGGTCGCGGATATTTATACCATATCGCCGCTCGGTGAGAAGGGGGTGCGTTTGTTGATAGAATCGCTTTGTAAGAACAATTGTGTCCAATCGGGTGATACGCTGCAAGGCAATGTGACGAGTTTTCTCACTTCGTTTACGGGCGACATATCTTCGACGATTGATGAAACCAAAGACGCTGTTTCATCTGCACTTTCGGCAGCTATGGACTCGATGAATGTCAAGTTTTCGGATGAAAGCGAAGCCATCGGCGAGAGTTTTGCGGATATGCAAAGTATCTTGAAAAATCTAAATCGCAGCTCACGAAAATTGGATAAATTGCTCGATGGTTCGACCGATAATATCGCCAAAACCATCGTCAACCTCGAAGGCGCGACATCCAACCTCAAATCCACTAAAGAGCAACTCGACCGAGTACTCGCAGGCGCAGAGACATTCACAAGTGATATCAATAGCTTGAACCTAAAAAGTAAATTGAATAAAACCGTTGACGGCATAGACGGCGCACTCAGTTCGACTGTCGAAAAGGTAAAAAGTACACTCGACAAGGCAGATAAAGCCATTTCCGGCGTTGATGACATCCTCGCGAAAGTCAAAGACGGCGACGGTTCTATCTCTCAATTGATGAACGACGAAGCCAAACTCTATAATAATGTCAACGAGGCTACACTCGACCTTCAATTGCTGATGCAAGATATTCGCCTCAATCCGAAACGATATATTCGTATATTTAGGGCAAAATCACCGAATTACGAAAAGCCGGAAGATGATCCGGGTAGAGGAGAGTGAAATTCAGGTTTTTACCACTAAGTTCATTAAGGACACGAAAGTCGAACTAACGCAGAAGGGAACGAAGGCATCTAAGAAAATTCTTCGGAATTGACCATTTATTTTATTTATTCTAGGTGTTTTGAAGCGTAGAGAAAATTCATGAATTTTCTCTACGCTTCAAAAAATACCTTTATAAAACCTTCGTTTTCTTCTGCGTTAGTTCGACCTCTGTGTCCTTAGTGAGCTTAGTGGTAAAAACCTACTTCAACAAACTCTCCCCATTCAAATCCGTTGTCAAAATAGCGCTCATATAATCGAAAAACGGGCGCACGGCGAGATAAGTATCATTTATTTTTTCGATAAAATCGGCTTGTGTCACCTCCTTATCTGTAAAATTTTTCATTACGTAGAATTGTTTTTTTCGGATTAAATCAATCGCCCGATGTTCAATATCGAAGCCCCGTGGCGCAGTTTTGACGCCATTGCCTTGCAGTGTGCCAAAAGTTGAGATAAAGGTTTTATCAGTCAAAATACTGCGAATTTCGGTATCGTCAAATTCAAATTCCTTACGAATGCGTTTCAAATCTGCCGAATTTGGCGAATAAAAACCGCCACCGACCACACTTTTATTTCCCGGTTCTATACTCATAAAATAACCGCCGCGCAGGGCTGCCGTTGCACGTACAAAGCTACCGCCAAAGTAGGTCTTATACGGCAATTTATCTTTCGAAAAACGCACATCCCGATAGATACGATACACCCGATGCCGTTCAATATGGTCGTGCTGCATCAACCTATCATTCACCGCCTGAAAAAACGCTTTTACGTCTGTTTCATGCGCTTTGAAAGTTGGTTTATGCGCTGCAAACCAGTCGCGATTGTTGTTATCGCCGAGGTCTTTGAGGAACTTTAATGCGGATTTTGAAATCATTTTTCTTTAGTTCAGAATTTCAAATAAAAGAATGGATTTTCTATGCGCGGTTTCACTGTATTTTTCGATTAATTCGTACTCATTTTCTTTGAGTTGTTCAAAATGAATAATCCTATCAACTCCAATTTCATACGATTGTTTTTCTCCCATAAACATCGCCCGCGCACCGCTCATTCTTACTCCAAAGTTAGTCATTTCAAAGACCAATTTTGAAGATGTTGTGAAATGCCTGTCAAAGTTATTTTTATTTGTTGAAATATATTCCTGTATTGTGATTTGGTTGCCTTTCAGCGTGTCGCAATATTGAAAAAACGCTATTAAGGTCTCTTTTAATTTAGCTTTCATGGTTATCATTTCAGTTGAGCATAAAAAGCTGCTTTATCTGCATTGTCAGGCAAACCTGCTACTTGTCCGTCGCCCAACTCTACAATTATCCAATCGCCATCTTTCTTTTTGGCAATGTCCATTGTGAAAAAACGGCTTTTTACTTGTTTTATAATATCTTCAAAAGGCTCAATTTCGGGTTCGATATTTTCGTAATCGCCTTCGTCCCAATATTTAAACACGCTTATCACTTCGCCATTTTTGACAAATACCCGAAATTCTTTAGTCAAAGGCATACCACTTTGAGAATGATTCGCCAATTGTTCTAATTCTATAAATTCACGAAATACTAAACCTACATTAAAATCCACGTCCTGCAATTCGATAAACTTCCGAATCACTTTCTCCGCTTGTTGTCTATCACTTGCATCAGGAATAAAACAGGCTTCTTTCCAGTAATGCTTTTGCGATTTGACATAATCTTTAATTACAATCGACTGATTATCAAAGGCATTGAGTTCTTTCCGAAAGTTGGTTATATCAAAATCCGATGTCAAGGGCTTGAATGTTGTCTTGGGCGTTATCGCCTTTATCGCCTCATAATTTTCGGGCAAATAATGACAAAATTTATACGCATCCGGCTTGTTGACGAGTTCGATATTTTTGTCGAGTAAAGCTTCATATAGTTGCTTATACTGCTCAGGTCGGAGCATCCAACCGCGATAAATGCCTTGTTCTTTTACCTCACTTGCCTGCACACGTTTTAAGGCAATATCAAGATTTCCCTTTTTTAATGCCTCAAAACTTATCAACGAAATCGGGATAAAATGTTGCTTCGCAGCTTTGTACTCCTCCGCATACATATAATCAACTTCTTTAGGGCTAAATCCACTATCACAAAAGATAATTCTCATGGTTTTATTATTTTTTTATTGGTTAAATAACGGAATTATCTCAATTCAAGTTCGGGAATGAGCAGTTGATTTTAAAATTAATCCTTCACTAACTAAAAAACATTCACTCATTGTTACGCTGGATATTCCACAAAATTACGCGGTGTCTCATACAGCCTGATATGCAGGTCATATTTTTCATCCAAATGCGGTCGCATATTCTTCCAAATCATGTAGCAAATATGCTCTGCCGTAGGGTTTAGGTTTTTAAATTCTTCGACTTCGATATTGAGATTTTTGTGGTCGTAGCGGTTTTCTACTTCGCGTTTGATGATGTCGCGTAGGTCGTTTAGATTAATTAAAAAACCAGTTTCCGGGTCTACTTCACCCGTGACTTTCACCTCCAATTCGTAATTATGCCCATGATAATTCGGATTATTACACAGTCCAAATACTTCCGTATTTTTCTCGTCCGACCAATTGGGATTATGTAGCCGATGCGCCGCATTAAAATGTGCTTTTCTAAATACTGAAATTCTCATTTATATTGTTTTACTGTTTTATTGCTGTACTGTTTTATTGCTGTACTGATATGAAGATTTTCGCGTAGCGAAAACAAAAAACAATATAGCAATAAAACAATTTAACAATAAAGCCTACATTAATTTTGCTCCCTGCCCGACCATATCCGGGATATATTTACCATCTTCGCAAAGCGGTTTTAATTCATTTTCGATAAAATTTTGAACGTCGATTTTGTGGGCGTCCGGATAGAGCAAATGCAGATTGGGACCGGCATCCAAACTGAAATAGAGTGGCACATTCGTATCCGCTCTAAAGTCGCGAACTTTATTAATCGCTGCCAAAGAATTGGCTTCCATCAGTAAGTACGATGGCTCGGAAGTCATCATCAATGCGTGTAGCGTAAGTGCTTCATTTTCAGTAATTTCGCCGAAAGTTTTGAGGTCGCCCTCGCGTAGTGCGTGTATGAGCGTATGCAGGCGTGCGTGTGCTTGTGCGTAGCGAATGTCTGCGTAGGCATTGCCTTCCATGAGTGCGTGTCCGGCGCGACTACTGACGCTTTTTTCGCTCTTGCTGATAATCAAAATATCGTCGTGAAAGGTATGAAAAACCTCGTGCGTTTGCGCAGCGTGCGGCACGGCGTACAGATTGGAACTACCTTCGATACCTTCGCCCCAAACCGCCATCACAGGGTACATCGACCGACAAGCACTCCCCGAACCAAGCCGCGAAACAAAGCTGGCTTTTTTCAAAAATTCCGCTTCATTTTGGAGCGTTCCAAACAGCTTTTTTTCGATGCTGCATAGGCACAAAGCCAATGCACTCATACTCGATGCCGACGATGCAATGCCCGCCGAATGTGGAAAGGAATTGTGCGAACGAACCGTGAAATTTAATTGTGGTAAAAAGGGGAAAATGTCCTGTATAGATTCGAGAAATTTCAATTGTTTGGCGCGAAAGGCTTCGTTTTGTTTTTCCTCAAAATAAAATTCCAAATTGATGCCTTTTTTGCCGCTCAAATTGGGTGTGTATTCTACGCTCGTTTCCGTAAAAGCATTATTTAGGGTAAAGCTAATCGACGGGTTTTTGGGGAGTTGCCTGCCGTATTTGCCCCAATATTTGACGAGTGCAAGATTGGACGGGCTACGCCAAGCTACTTTGCCGGAATGAGCGTGTGTTTGAGGTAAAACTAATGTTGTAGTCGCGTAATTGGTCATTTTTTATACGTAATAAATATCTGTATGGACGAGAGTTAAGACAAATGAAAAAGGGTTTTGTTTAAGGTAACGCGAACTCGGACAGGTTGACTAAAGTCGTCTGTACGTTTGCGTTATGGTGCGCCTGCAAAATAACGATATTCTAAGCGCAATATTTGTTGTTTTATCAATAGGTCAATTAACTTCAATCGTCCGTTGATGTATTTTTCTTGTCGTTTGTTGATGAGAAAAACGGAACTTTCACCGAATAGGAATTTTTCATTTTCGCCTTCCAATAAACGCAGATAGTTTTCGACATTTTGTTCTTGAAAATCAATTTGTTGGGTATTGATGGCGAGTTGCGCCCAACTATTTTCGATTTTATTGAGGAGTTCGTTGCGTTTATCATCCAAATCTAGGGCGATTTCTTGTAGCGCGATTTCGCTGCGTTGGACATCTGCTCGCTCGCTACGCATCGGGATGGGCATCGAAAATGCCACGCCCCATTTTGCCTCCAAAGGCGTGTAATTGATAGCGCGACCTTCATCTGCCGTGGCGAGTAAAGGGTTGTATTTTGCTTTGAGTTTGGGTTTGAGTTTTTCGCGTTTGAGGCGAATATCGACCTCTTTCATCGACATTTTATTGATTTTTTCGAGTAAAATTGGGTGGTTTTCAGTGAGTTGTATAGGGGCAAATTCAGGCAAATCAGGTCGCAATAGCCCTCTATAATTTTGTGGAAAAATATCGGGACGCAGTTCAATGGGCGCATTTTCGTACCACAAAAAATTCTCTACTGTGTATTTTGCTTTCGTTAGATTGGCTAAATTATATTGTTGGAGTGTAATAGCATCTTGTCGAATAATTTGTGCTTCGAGGGTGTCAATGGCGGCTTTTTCGCCGTTGAGGTAGGCGGCTTTTGTATTGTCGAAATAAGCCTCGGCAAGTTCGATATTTTCCTCAAAAATAACCTCAAACGCTTCGTATCGTTGCCAATTTAAATATGCCAAAGATGCAAAGTAGACCAATTCATTGAGCATGATTTGGCGTTGATTTTCAGAGAGTTGGGCAAATATTTCGGCTTGTTCGAATTGAGTGCGGCGTTCATTGACCCAAAGTCCTTGCAGTAGATTGACTTCTACACCGAGGTTGACCAAGCCGTATTTGTTGGTCTTATTTTCGGGGTTCAAAAAGTCGCCCTTTCCGTACTCGTAGCCGCCTGTGATGTCCAAACCCATGCGTGTGGGGATTTGGAATTTAGTTTGAAAAATATTATAATATATTTTGTCGTCAAAATCTTTTCCCGTCCAATCGGCACTAATTTTTGGGTCGAGATTGCCACGCGCTGCGAGCTGATTTGCCGCCGCCAAGTCCAATTTTAAATTTGCCTGACGTGCTAAGGGATGGTATTGGAGGATGTAATTTATATATTCATCGTAAGCCAATGTATCCGCTGTTGTTTGTGCGGAAACATTTGGATGCCAGCTCATTAAAAATAAAAAGACACCCCCTATTTTACGTACTAATTGCTTCATTTTCGTATCTAATTCACCGTAAATTGGTACTTGCACAGTCCGTGCTACACATCTGCTGCAAACTAATGCGGCACGGGCTGGAAGCACCATGCTACGCGCTACGGATGATTCGTCAGGTGAATATTATCCAACGTCTTGCCATGCGGCTTGGGTTTGCCTTGTTTATCGACATTTACAAAGACAATGTTTTCGATTTTAATGATGGTTTGTTTACTAAATACGTTGCGTACTTCGCAGGAGAATGTGATGGAAGTTCCACCGATTTTTTTGAATTGCAGACCAATCTCGATGACATCGCCTTGCGCTGCCGAACTGACAAAATTAATCTCGGATATATACTTGGTGACGACTTCGCGAGAGTCCAATTTCGTCATGGTATAAATGCCCGCCTCTTCGTCTATCCAACGCAATAATGCACCGCCAAATAGGGTATTTCGGGCGTTGAGGTCGCCGGGTTTGATGAGTTTTCGTGTGTAAAATTTCATGTGTTTATTATCTTTTCATCCCTTAAGTAGTGAGACAAAAATATCCTTACTTTTTGACGGTTTCTTTTTCCGCTATTTTCCCTATAAAAATCCTTATCCCGAATCAAGCACGGGACAGGCTGTAGCGTAGGCTATGTGCGGTTTTTGTAAGAAAAAATATCGAAAAAATAACCACGTCAAAATTGTAAGTGAAAGAAATTAAATAAATTGTTCCATTATGCTTGTTCTTTTCCCTTCTAAAAAACACAAAAAATAGTTCCGTAGCTGTGGCTATGCAACGATTTTTTGAATTCTTTAGAAGGTCGCACTGAAATATAGCCATTTTTGTAACTACTCAGGTGGTCAAAAAGCTTGAATATCAACAATTAACAAAAAATAATTATTTATAAATTATAATTTTAAAATATTAATTATTTAAGCAAGTAACTTTAAGTCAGTTAATTAAATAAAATATAAAAACTAATTAATTAAATTTAAATAATTATAATTTTCATTATAAATAATTGATTATCAGTTAATAATGTCAATTTTTAGAGTACCTGAGTAGTTACCCATTTTTTAATTAATTAAAATTATTTTGTAATTTATTTATTATTAAAAATGAATTATTTATAAATATTTTTTATTATAAAATAATTTAAAAATATCCTTATTTCAGCAGAACCTTAGAAGAAAAAA
>Ga0209295_1001000_pt1 | contig 10868 bp, 8 predicted proteins | sample Porto_5metaG_FD_187428 | JGI IMG/M metagenome (GOLD analysis project Ga0209295, IMG submission 187428) | Marine algal microbial communities from Porto, Portugal - Porto_5 metaG (SPAdes) (version 2) | ecosystem: Host-associated > Algae > Red algae > Unclassified | place: Portugal: Porto... | reverse complement strand
TTTATGTAAAACCCAAAAATGAAAAGAAGGTGGCCGAAAGGTTGTCATCTCATCAACTAGATGTCTATTGCCCAATGATCAAAGAAGTGAAGCAATGGAGCGATAGAAAGAAGACAATTGAAGTACCTTTATTTAAATCTTAAGTATTGGCAATAATTTTAAATATCAGTATATGAAAAGTTTCTCCATCTCAAAATTTTATATAAAGCCAGTCAAAATATAGTATTGAAAACAAAGGAAAAAATCAATTTCATTCCTAAAAATACATTTCCTTTTTTTTAACCTATAATTTAATCAAAAAGAAAAACTAAAAGTGAAATACCACTAATTACTAAATTTTGCCTTCACCAAATGTTTAGCAAAAACACCACCATAATAAATATAGCGTCTCCACATTCTCTTTGGTTCTTTTAAAAGACGACCAAACCACTCTAAACCTAAATCCTGCCATATTTTATTAGGTCTTTCTACCGTACCTGCATAGAAATCAAATACAGCGCCTATAGAACAGATAATTTTAGCATCGAGCGCATCTTTATGTGCATAGCTCCATTTTTCTTGTTTTGGAGCAGTCATACCTATAAATAATACATCAGGGCTAAAATTGTTAACCTCTTGTATCATTTTAGCGTTATCCTCTTCTGTAAAATTGGGTTTATAAGGTGGAGAGTAACTACCCACTTTTACATTAGGGTAATCTTTTTGCAATCTAGCCTTTATCTTTGCTAAAGTTTCGTTAGAAGCGCCTAAATAAAAACAAGAACCACTTATTGCATTTAAGCGTTTTAATTGATAGTCATGAAAATCAGCACCAGCTATTTTTTTAACCTTAACGCCATTTAACCACTTTGATGCAAATACAACCCCTACACCATCAGGTAAAAGAACGTCACTATTTAAAAGTGCTTCTTTAAATGCAGCATCTTCTTCTGATATACAATAGGAGTATTGATTAATAGTACTTACCAACAACTTCGATTTTAGAGGCAGTTTATCTAAAGAAGTATTAAACACAGGATATCCCAAGCAAAAGACTTCAGTTTTTTTTGGTGTTATATTCATTGGGCTACTTTAAAAAGCATGGAACATGTATTTCATTTTTAAGCCTAAAAAACTATTTAATCTCATTAATCAAGCATAAATAATAGTTGCAATTATAATTGCATTAATCATAAAAACTAGGTAAATATATTATATATAAGGACAATCTATGTATAGTTTCGTTAATCTGTTATGGTTTGTAGTTTTTATGCAAAAAATTTTAAAACATTAAATATACAAGTGGCATTATAGGGTTAAAAAAATATACTAAACACAAAAGAAAAGATTACTGTAAAAATATACAGGAAGACAAAATATACCTTTTAGAAAATTGTAATTGGCTAATTATTAGTAATAGCCGTTAATCGAACTTACAATATCAAAGACAACATAACATAAGAAACCTAGTTATCTAAAAAGAATAGGCATTCAAACTAAATAAGAATTCATGTATTCATGGTTTGGTGAAAAAATTAGAATTATGGCTAAAACTAGACTTCAACCTATGTACTTTAATACTTCATTATTATTTTCAATCGTATTAGTATTCCCTTTACTCCAGCTAGGATCTTGTTCGTCTGACTATGATATTCTTAGCGAATCTATTATTAAAGATACCACAAAAGAAGAATCTATTTTTATTCCAGTTCTTCAAATTACCGAGTTTATCATTCAATCTATAGATAACACTGGTTTAAACTCAGACATTGTAGGTGTTATAGATGAAGAAAAAAATCTAATATATATTGACATTGATACCAGTAGCACATCTACGCTACAACTAAAACCGACCATTACCATAGATTCTGCTTCAACGGTAACACCAGATACCGGCACTCCACAAGATTTTAGTGAAGAAGTCACCTATACGGTAACGACTGAAAATGGAGAAGAAGAAAACTATACCGTAATACCTATAATCGTAGAACCTGAGAATGTTGAACCCGAGATTGTAGAAACGCCATGTTCTAGCAATCGTGAAGATTCTGGCCCTATTATAGTTACTGAACATAATCAGCGTATAGAAAACCTGTATATAAGAACATCAAATCAACATGGTATAGAAATCAATGGTTTTACCGGCGTAGTAATATCTAATTGCATCATTGAATACACAGGTGCTTATATGGGAATTAAATTCTCTGAAGCAGATAACTTAACTATTGAAAACTGTTCCATAACATATACAGATGCCCCTTCTAGTGGTCCTTTAGCCGATGCTACTAGAAATTGCATTGAAGGATTTGATTCTCAAAATTTAGTGATTACGCGTGTAAAAGTTGAGGATGGCTCTACAGGTATTAGATTAGATCAATGTGACGAATCTGTATTGACCTATATTGAAGGCCATAATATGAGGGGTCCTTTTCCTAGAGGGCAATTAGTACAGTATGATAAATGTATTGGAGGGCTATTAGAGTATTTTTCAGTAATCAATGACCGGGAAATTGCATGGACAGAAGATAATATTAGTATCTACAAAAGTGCAGGTCAACAGATAAAAAAAGGTTTGATAGTAGGCAACAATAGTCCTAGGGGCGTTGGTGTGATGATTGAAGATCAAAATACCGAAGGTGCACGTGGCGGTATTGGCGCTCTTGTGGAAGATGTTGACTTTTTGGAAATGGGTAATGGTGTTGCATCTTCAGTTGAAGGTTCTGGGAATGTAACCTTTAATAGATTACGCGCCAAAGAAATCATTTGTGGCGAATTAGGTCAAAACAGAGGAAAAGCAGAATCTAACGCTCTCATATTTGCAGCTTTTGAAACTGCTGGTGGTAATAAAATAACCGACTGTTTAGTTTATGATTCATGTAACCCTACAAATATCATTTGGCCAGAATACAGTTTTGAAGTTGTAGACTATAGGGATGATATTGATTTTGAACCTAGAGCACCTATTATACTGGATTTTGGTTGCAGTGCTACTAATTAATATTGGTTATCTAGTAATGTTCAACTTGATTGCTAAAATTATCCGCGAGTAGAATACCCTGGTATTCTTAAGAATCCTAATATTTTTCTTCGTAAGATTGTCTTCTTAAAGAAGCAATTAAAGTACCTTCTATCTGCCTTTGTATCTCTGATTACAAAATTAGAGTGCTTTAAAGGAAAGCTTATCTCATGCGCCATATTATGCTGCCTATCGTCGTTGGAGCTGATAGTGTGCGTGGCATCTTCCCCAAATCCTAAATTTTGAATCATATTTTGGTGGGGTATTATCGATAATCCTGAATTGATCAGTTTTGTATAATCCCACTGATAATCCCACCAAGAAACTTCCTTGGCGTTCATCGTTTTTTCAATCTTGCTAAGTCGGTATTTCTTTTCTATAAAATTAGAGAAGTATTTATCAAAATACCCTTTCTTTTTAAGCTCAGGATAGGTGGAAACCTCATAATCATAATGTTTCCAAGCCCTACGCCAGCTTGCCCAACCCCACTCATGACTAAAATAAGAGAAGTAGTAAGAGTACTCAGAATCTGACACATAGCCATTCTGAAAATTAGAACCACCTATGTGCATTATCTGGCTATTATCTCTATATTTTTCCAATAACTCTGAACAGAATCTAAAAAAGCTTTCTGAAGGCAAACAATCATCTTCAAGTATAATGCCTTCTTCTTCATTTTCAAAAAACCAATCAATTGCTTCTTTTGGTCCTAAGCCGCAACCAATATTTTCTTCCCTGAATAAGGTTTTAACCTCACAGTCCCAATCTACTAAATCTATTATAGCTCTAGTTTCTTTACAACGTAGGTCGTCCTTACCATTATTTCGTGGTCCGTCTGCAGCAACATAAAGTTTTTTAGGTTGCGCTTTCCGTATCATTTCAAAAACCTTTTTCGTTTGTTCAGGCCTATTAAAAATGATAAAAAGTACTGGTGCTTGAGGTGTATCCTTTCTCATTTTAAATAGTCTTCATTTTTGAATAATTGCCAAATAATGGGGAACAAGGTTTTACCCCACAACAATATAAACGCTTGTGGCAGGTGTAAAGGAAAATGTGTTTTAATAAATTGTAAATATTCCTTGTACGATAATCCTGTAGGACTATATAAGTACTTGATTCTATCTTTTAAATTACTTTTCTGTGTTAGCCAGTTTACGCCATGATCATTGGTACAATACCCACAATAAGCACTTGAAATATAGCTGTTGATATCATTTTTCAAAGCCTTTAAGGTATAGTCAAAATCTGCGATACCATGCGTATAGCTTTCTGTTAAAGAACCAATTTCTTGATAAACCTCTTTTGGCACCAACATAATATTGGCATTACCCATTTCACATTTTTGAGGAAACTCATTATTAGGTATTAACATTTTACTTTTAAATGTTAGCCTATTTAATAGTTGATGTCCACCATAAGAAATCTTCTTTGAATCTGGATCCAAAGTAGGACCTACAATAATACTTTTTGGTTCATTTATATAGGCTAAATCACTGAACAATCTGGTAATAGTATCTTCAAAAACGATGGTATCATCATTTAATAACAAATAAAAATCTGTGTTTTTTTCATGGTCATTTGCAAATTTCCATGCTTTACGCATACCGCCTGCCCAAAAAAGATCTCCTGAACCTTGTATGATCTGAAGGTTATCAAATTTTCCTTGTAAATATTCTGTCGTACCATCGGTACTGCCATCATCTACCAAGAAAATATTCAATGCGAAACCATCATCTAAAGTACATTTAGATAGGGCTTGCAAACAGCTATACGTTTTCTCCTTACGGTTGTGACACGTAAGTAAAACAGTAATTAATTTCTTATCATTAGTTGACATCATCTCTAATTTATTTCAACTGTTAAGCTGGTAACTTTCGATTTTTTCTCATTTCAACATACACCTGATAGGGCGCTACTATTAATCCGTTGACATTCGTTATTACGATAGCCATACATATTCCAAATATTCCATATTCCAATTCTACCGAAAAGAAATAGGCAATAGGCACAAAGAATATGATTACAAATATGGATATATAGAACTGTAAGTTTACTTTACCCATACCGTTCAATACACTGATAAATATTTCTGAAAAACAATTTGATAATACAATAAGAACAACACCCAACGAGGTAATGAACGGTATGGTTATGATATCTCCAATCCATAAGTTATAGATGGTAGGTGCCAATAACAACCCGATCAAACAGCCTACAGCAATAACGGCCCAAATGAGTAGCAGCTTCTTTATTAATTTTTTTATCCACGTGTAATCATTATTTACCTGGGCATTGGTGACCGAACTCCACACCGGACTAAGGATGATACCAAACACCAAAGAGGCAACGCTAAATAGCTTAAAAGCAATATTGAACTCGGTTACTTTTTCTGGAGTAAAATACTTACTTATTAAAAAGTTACTCGTCTGAAACTGCACCATATATGCAATGTTCAAAAAGAAAAATTTGATACCCAATGAAAAGATAGACCTTAAAGTATCCGTAGTTGGTTTTTCTATTTTTTGTATTAAATCGGGTCTTTGTACTACAAAGAAGTATGCGGTAAAAAGAAAAATAGAGAGTACATTACTACCCATAACCACAAAACCTAAATTAAATAAAGAAGGTTCTGAAAATTCCCTTAAATACAGAATACCAATTAGGCCAAGTAAATTACCCAGTAATATGGTTCTCGCAATCATTGCCGGCTTTTGAAGGGCAAACTGTATTGGATTATAAATTTGAAATATAAATTGTAAGCTAAAAAAGGAAATTAAAAGAAAAATCAGTTGTTGTAGTTCCGTTCGATAAGATGCATCTACCCCTAGAAATTCATCCCATTTTATTTGATCTGTAAATATGACGTTTAAGATGAATATAATTGTAGAAATTAAAATAAGGACAGCCGCAGTGGTATGTACCAATTTTCGCTGCTCTTTAATATCATCTAAGGCTACAGCTTCTGAGAATTTATTTCGTAATCCGTTACCAAATCCAATATCCAACAGTGTAAACCAAGTTAATACAGAGCTTAAGGTCAACCATATACCATAACGTTCGGCATTCACGAAATTAATAACCAAAGGAACAAACAAAAAGTTTATAGCAGTACCCAAACCCCTTAGGATCAAGGATGAAAAAACATTCTTAATCAACAGACTGGTTCTAGAATTTCCTTGGAAATACGATTGAACAGTTACCCTTATGGAATGGAACCTTTTGATCATTATAAATTGTTAGGTTTTTGCAATTCTAAATATTTTGTTCGGTAATTAAAGGATAAAGTTGCAAAATCTTGATTCTTAAATGTTGGCATAAATATAAATATGACGCATATTGGCAGCATTAGTATAGGCTCACCAAAACTCAGAATTATCAATATTAATATCGCATAGGCTATATATTCCATTTTTCTTAGATAAACCTTACATAGTTTGCCATATCGGTATAGTAAGAAGAATAGACCTACCACACCAAACTTTGTGATAAAATCCATTATTCCATTTGATATATTGACATTATATTCATTAATATAATACTCGTCGTACTGATTACTGACCCCTAAAAAAAGCTTCCAATCAAACTGCTCATATAGGAAAATTACACTGGCAAATCTATTTAATGGAATTTGTCTTTGTACATCTTCATAATAGCTAGACAATTGTTCTAACTCCTTTAAATCCCTAATATCTTGATCATAAATTTCAACTATTTTCTCACCTAAAAATGGTACGTTAGGTATCGCTATTGCAAACACAATCGCAAAAACGATAATTGCCATTTTACTGCCCTTATTCAATACTCTGTATCTTAAGAAAAACAAAAGAAATACCCCTAAATATGCCGTTGTAGATACTGTCGTTAAAATTGCCAATGTAAGGATGAACGCTTCTTTGTTGAGCTTAAAGTCATTTATCAAGAAATTGAATAAAAGTGCTAAGGTCAAAAACGAACCAAAAGCACCAGGTTCCCAACAAAAGCCAGAGTTTCTATAATAATGTATATCATCAAAAGTGTAAAAGATAAAATTGGTATATCTAAACGATTGATCATCTACCGTTATACTTTCAAAAGCAGTACCAATTGCCTTAACTAATGCTCCATTCTGAAACATTTGAATCGAATAGAACACAAGAGAAATTATAGCTAAATGAGAGATAACCTTCACTAAATAGTACAAAGCTTTCTCTCTTAAGATTACACAAAATAAATATGCTGTTAATACATACTTAAAGAAGTAAAAAACATCACTCGTAAAATAGTCTGAGGGCAACTTGTTCAATTTAAACCGGAACAAAATGTAAACAAAATAAACACCGACACTTATTAAGAAAAATTGGACATCTTTTTTCTTGAACCTTTTTAAATGAAAGGCAACTAATATCATGAACACCTCTAAACCAAACCACGCCACATTATATTCAACTAAAAAATTGGCTTTAGAAGAAAATAAAAGAAATAGTAAAACTACAAGGTAGTATAAATTCATTCTGGTTTTTTACGTGTGTTTATGGCTGTAGGTTTGGTATTATTTTTTAGAAACATCGTTCAATACTACCATTGGGTTCTTGAACTTTTCATTTATTCTAACGTCTTCTATAATACTTAAGTCATCTAATTTAGAGTGTTTTGCACGTACCATATACAAACAACAATCTGTATACTTTGAAAGTGCAAGGGTATCTGCCAATGTACCTATGGGTGCCGAATCAATTAAAATATAATCGAACTCCTGTCTCAACTGGGCTATTAACTCCTCCATTTTCTGTGAACCAAATGATTCTAAGCCATCAATTTTTTCAGAACCTAAACCAATAGCAAATAAATTCGCATTGTCTTTGACGGGAACTAAAATATCATTTACGCCAATGGTATTAAAAGGCTGATTTAAGTAATTGGAAACTCCGAATTCCTTTTTTGTTTCACCTAGAGTTTTAATTAATTCCGGGTTATGTTTATCTAATTCCAAAATCACAACTTTAGAGCTTGATGATGCCAATGCTACGCCCATATTAGAAGAGAAGAATGTTTTTCCTTCTCCTTTAATTGCAGAGGTAACCAAAACAGTCTGCACCTTCTTTTTAGACAACATAAAATCTAAGTTCATTCTCATCATTCTAAAACCTTGAGCCAAGGCACTTACTTCCTCCCCTTTCTCAATTAAATTTTTTCTAGATATATTATGAGCAATTTCGCCTATAACGGGAACGCCAGTTCTCTTCTCTACGTCTTTCTTATCTTTTATTTTAGTACTTAAAAAGTCTCTTAAATGAATAATACCAATAGGTAGTGCCAAAGCCATTAATAAAGCTATCAATAAAAATATTTTTTTACTTGGCGATCCAGATTTATAATCGGTAATAGCTTTATCTATTACGATAAAATTATCTTGTTTTACCCCAACCATTAATGCAGCCTCTTCCCTTTTTTGCAATAAGTATAAGAATAGGTTCTCTTTAATACCTTGTTCCCTGCTTATTTCAAGTAACTGGCGTTGCATTGAAGGTATACTCTGTTTTTTTTCAGCAAATTGATCAGACCTACTTTTAATACTAGCAATAGTATTACGAAGACTTCTTTTTGAAGAAGAAAGGCTACTCAGAATATTACTTTTTAATTGCGATAATTGGTCTCTAATATCGACCATTCTCGGGTTGTTTTCCGGTACTGTTCTTTGCAAGCTTTTTCTATCGATCTGTAACTTGTTATAGCTATCTATTAAATAAGTAAGGTTGGAACTTGAAACATTTAAGGAATTGATCGTAGATTCATTATCGCCCCTCTTCAAATTACGTTCAATTGAATTTAGTACTTTCAGCTCAATTTCAGAATCTACTAGTTTGCGATCATAATCTATCTTTTGTTCAGAGAAAGAATTTGCATCTAACTCTACATTGGCCAGTTCATTTTCCGTTTTAAACTGTGCTACGTTCATATCCACTTCACTAAGCTCTGCAGAAAGGGTATTTAAACGATTATCAATAAATTTTACGTTTTCTAAAGCGATGGCATTCTTTTCCAAGTATGCTTTTTGACCATACATTTCAACCAGAACATTGATCATATCTTCTCCCTTTTCAGGATTCGATTCTTTTAATTCAATGTTTATAACAGAAGCATCTTTATTTATCACATAAACATTCAATGCCTTTTTTACATAGTCGTGTGCCAGCTCATCAATATCCCTGAATTCAACTATAAACTCCGAATCTTTTGAAGTAGCTTTCTCATTTTCTACAAGTTGAAAGATCCCGTATGGTTTTTCAACTTTATAGCCGTAATTATATTTGTTGTAACCATGAGAAGAGCTCGCTGTACTTGAAGCTTCTGAAGCATCTTCAAACTCTTCAGAAATGCTAAAACTATCATTGCCTTCAATTTTAATTTTTAAGGTAGTTTTATATGCAAGTGGAAATAAGGTATCTACTACGACCTTAAAAGGCAATTCAGATCCGTACAGTTCATTTTTAGGAAAAGCATCCGGAGCCGTAATTTCGCATTGCAATGACAAACTATCCAGTACAGAACGCATTAAATGAACTGAGGTTAGTACTTCAATTTCATTGTTGACTTTTTCTGAATTACTGAACGGATTATTGTTCACCAAGTTATTACCGGAAGCATCAATATTTGAGGTTTCGTTCTTCAATAGTATTTTGCTGGACACGTCATAAGATGTATCTACAAATTGTAAGGCAAGAATTGCCAAGCCAATGAAAAAAATCAAAGAAATCAAGAATAATTTCCAAGATTTAAGGTATTTGCTAAATAGTGCTTTCAAATCAAAATTCTCTTCGTTTTCTTTCGAAGACATTTGTGAATCGAAATATTCCTTTTCAGTCATTATATTCAGTTTTATATGGAAAACAGGCTTTGGTTTACTTAAACGATTTATTATTTGTCAAATCATTCTAAGTTTTAGCTAAGCTGTTTTTAAAAGCTATATTGTTAGGTTTACTTAAAGGTAGAAATAGAGATTACCGCTAATGATAACGAACCTAGTATTACAGAAAACCACTGGGCAGCGTTTGAAGTATTTCTTACCTTTCTATCGTTAGGTTGAACATAAACGATATCGTTAGGCTTTAAATAGTAGTTTGGTGAAGTGAATAATTCATCTGAAGTTAAATCGATTCTCTTGGTACTCTTAACTCCATCTTCTTCGCTAATTAACAACACATTATTACGTTGTGCGTAAATGGTCATATCACCGGCCATACCCAACGCTTCTAACAAAGTTACTTTCTCATTAGGGATTGTAAATACTGCAGGCTGATTTACTTCTCCTAATACGGAAACCTTAAAGTTCATAAAACGGATATCTACAATAGGCTCCATTAATAATCTTTTCGAAATCAACTCACCTCTAATATATTCTCTTAGTTCTTTTTTGGTCAACCCAGAAACTTCTATTTTACCTAAAACCGGAAAACGAATGAAACCATCTTGATCGATTAAATAACCCGTAGGCTGTGCTCCTCCAGATTTATTGGCAAGATTGAACATCTCTGTAACCTCAGCATTTAAACTTGTTATGTTTATGCTTAACAAATCGTTCTTCTGCAATATCGGTTCTAACGGTTCAAAATAAGTAGCGAATGAATTGTTTCCTACTTCATTGAAGTAAGATGATTTTTTAGCGCTACCACATGATGTCATTTGAAATGCAACTACCAGAAGCAAAGAAAATTTAAGCAGATTGGCTTTTGTTTTTTTTAGTTTGATTTGGGAAAATTCAGCTTTCATAAAATAAATAGTTTGGTAACTTTATAGTTAACGTACATAGTGAATTTCAAAATTACTTCAATCAGAAAACTGATTCATAGTAATTCCGACATCCTAGTTTATATAATCGTCGTAAGTAAGAAAAACG
>Ga0209295_1000999_pt1 | contig 10869 bp, 12 predicted proteins | sample Porto_5metaG_FD_187428 | JGI IMG/M metagenome (GOLD analysis project Ga0209295, IMG submission 187428) | Marine algal microbial communities from Porto, Portugal - Porto_5 metaG (SPAdes) (version 2) | ecosystem: Host-associated > Algae > Red algae > Unclassified | place: Portugal: Porto... | reverse complement strand
CCCCACAAACAAAAAAAATTCCCCAACCTATCCAAACCAATAACTCGCGGAATCCACCCACATTTACATAGATGAAGCACATTATCATTTGGATAATCTACTTAATCTACCTATTTTTACATAGATTAAGCAGATTATCGTTTGGATAATCTACTTAATCGTAACACAGACATTCCTGTCTGTCCTATCATATACAGACAAGAATGTCTGTGTTACGAAACAAATCATGAAAAATATAGTTATCGGCAGAACGGCTCAAAAACAGGAATTAACGGAGGCATTAAACTCCAACAAACCCGAAATGATTGCCTTGGTGGGCAGACGGCGAGTTGGCAAAACCTACTTGGTGAGTCAGATGTATGATGAGCATATTGATTTTGAAATAACGGGGCTTCAATATGGAAATAAGCGCGAACAGCTTGAGAATTTCATGTTACGCATGAGCAAGCATTTTCCGAATTACGAACTGAACACCATCCCAAAATCATGGTTAAAAGCCTTTGACCATTTGACACGGGCATTGGAAAGTGTGGAGAAAAAAACAAAAATGGTCGTCTTTCTGGATGAATTGCCGTGGTTGGCGACTCGAAAATCGGGCTTCCTGACAGGCTTGAGTTATTTTTGGAACAGTTGGGCGGTCAAACAAAATATTGTGGTCGTGATATGCGGTTCGGCGGCTTCGTGGATGATAAAAAAGGTTATCAATGACAGGGGCGGATTGCACAACCGGGTCACTCGTTTGCTGCATCTTTATCCCTTTACTTTAGCCGAAACCGAAGCCTATTGTCGCGCCCAAAACATCAAATTGAACCGATACCAAATCCTACAATTGTACATGGTCATGGGCGGTATTCCGATGTACCTCGACCAAGTCAAAGCTGGACTTTCTGCCATTCAAAATATTCAAAACATCTGTTTCGCGCCAACGGGTTATCTGCGAAATGAATTTGACCGCTTATTTGCTTCGCTGTTCAGTGATTATCAAAAACACGTTGCCATTATACGTGCCTTAGCCGCGAAACGAAAGGGATTGACGCGACAGGAAATTATCAAGGCAACCAAATTGCCAAACAGTGGAAAATTAAGCGATATTTTATACGAACTCGAAACTTCGGGCTTTATCACGGTTTATGGCGGTTATGGCAAAAAAGTTAAGGAAAGTCTTTTTCGTCTGACGGATGCTTACTCCTTATTTTACCTGACTTTTTTAGAGCCTTTGGGCAAAAATAACCAATTGGATTTTACACAGCTGAGCGATTTACCCGCATGGAAAACATGGAGTGGCTATACGTTTGAAAATATCTGTCTCGTCCATATCGGGCAGATACGAAAGGCACTAAGTATTGGAGGCGTCACTTCTTCTATTGCCTCTTATATTGCGCGACCCAAAGACGGTTTACCTGGCACGCAGATAGACCTCCTGATAGACCGCAACGACCAATCTATCAATATTTGTGAAATCAAATTTAGCATAGAAAACTATGTAGTTACAAAAAAGGATATTGACAATATAGAAATAAAAAAGCAGGTATTCAGACATCACACCAAAACAAAAAAGCACCTGTTTACGACCATTATTACAACAATGGGCGTAGTAGAAAATAGCCATAAAATCAACTCAATAGACCAAGTCGTAACCCTCGACGACTTATTTGAATAATCGATAGTGTTCGACAAGAATAGGGTAAGGAAGCGAGCAATAAAAATTAATATTCGCTTAATGTGCTAAAAAAAGCGACTTTGAGCGAATAATAATACAAAAAAAAGCACAGACTTCACAGCCTGTGCTTTATATTTTCTGACAGACAAGGGTGTCTGCGTGGCGTTATTTCTTCACTTCTTTTACTTCTACCACTTCCGCTTCTTCGACTTTTTTATTGCCCAAATACTCTGGCAAATCCATACCTGCCATATTAAATAGGTCGTTCATGGGTGGAACGGATTTATACAAACCGGAGATGAATTTGGAGGTCGAGTTGCCTTCGCCTTCTTTTTGTCCGCCGCCTTCCCAAACGGTGACTTTATCAATTTTAATATTCTTGATTGCATCAACTTGCGTCTTAACAAGTTCGGGCAACTTGTCGGCTACCATCAACAAGACGGCATCTTTGGAGCTGTCGCCGGCAGAGTGGACGAGTTTTTCAAAACCTTCGGCTTGCTTGCTGAGGAGTTCGTACATACCGCGTGCTTCAGCTTCTTTTTTAGCATAAATCGCGTCAGCTTCACCTCTTGCGATTCGTCGGCGTTGTTCGGCTTCGGCTTCGGCTTCTATTTCGAGTTTGCGCTTGGCAATTTCAGCGTTGACGATGGCGTCGGCTTCTTGGCGTGCCATCTCGCGTGAGGCACGGGCGCGCTCGGCTTCTTCCTCTGCACGGTACGATTCTTCGAGTGCCTTTGCGGTTTGTATTTTCTCAGAAGCTATCGCCAAACGCTCGGCTTCGGCTTCTTGTTGACGACGCAAGGCATTGGATTTTGCAATGGCGATTTGGGCGGTGTTTTCTCCCTCGATGGCATCGGCATTGGCTTTGGCTTCCCCTACTTTGGCGAAGGAATCTGCCTCCGAAACCTTGATACGTTGGTCGCGTTGTGCATTGGCTTCACCGATGCTACCATCACGGTTTTTCTCCGCTACGATTGTTTTAGCTTCGTTAATCGCCTGAGCAGCAGCCTCTTGTCCGAGTGCTTTGATGTAGCCGGATTCATCTTTGATGTCGGTTACGTTGACATTGATGAGTTTCAAACCAATTTTGCGTAGCTCCAAACCTACGTTGGAAGATACATTGGTGTAGAACTTGTCGCGGTCGGCATTGATTTCTTCAATGTCCATCATGGCGATAACAAGGCGCATCTGACCGACAATAATATCGTGCGCGAGGTCGCGGATGCTGTCCATTTCCAAGCCTAAAAGACGGTCTGCGGCATTGGTCATCACGCCCTCTTCGTCAGATACCCCAACGGTGAAGCGCGAAGGCACATCGACACGGATGTTTTGACGACTCAAAGCACCTTGCAAATCGACATCAATCGAAATTGGCGTGAGTTCCAAAAAGGCGTAATCCTGAATGACGGGCCACACAAAGGCAGCGCCACCGTGAATACATTTGGCGGAGCGTCCGCCGCCTGTACGTCCATATACAACGAGGATTCTATCCGATGGGCAACGCTTGTAGCGCGACGCCGCAAATAATAACATCAAAAAGGCGAGTAGAACGAGTCCGCCTATGAGTCCGAGCATTCCTGTAAGCATAATTTATTGATTTTAGATGAGTTAATTATGTTGTTTTGAATGTGTGAAATTACAAATTATATTTTATCAAACACTCAACTTATATTTCAAATCTCTCACTTTATCAAACAAGACATTTTCGTCCAATAAGTGTTCGACTTTTAATCGTAAAATTTCTTTATCGGGTTTTCTTTTAGAATATTCGAGTTTGATGATTTGTATATCTTCATTGAGGTCTTTATCAATACCGTTGAGTTCCTTGAGGTCTTTTTCAATTTCTTTAATTAGGTTGTTGACGGCCTCTTCATTAAATTCTTCCGGATTAGTGAGTTTATTGACGACTTGCAGTATGCCTTTTTGTGTCAAGAATTTTACTATACGAGTTTGGTACTCCTCGTCTAATGCTTCGTAATACATCTGTCCTCGTGGTGTCAGTTGCGACACAAAACCGGATTTTTGATTATGGTGTGATAAATATCCTTCTGCACCAAGATAGTTCATTATATCTTGCACATCACCTGAACTATATCCTTCTCCCATCATATCTATTATCCAAAACGGACTAAGGGCGAATGTTGGATTAGCTTTTCGATTGAAGTAATATACTGCAAGTAAATGGTCATAAATTCTTGATACTTCATATTTTCCGTACGGAAATTTTATGGTCAATTTATTGTTTTTTATTTCTCCCAAAATATGATTTTATAAGTTTTTGGGCGATTTTTTTCGACAATAATATAGTTTTTGACGATTTTCTATGAAAAATCGTTTGTTTATGAAATATAAACAATCAAATTCTCAATGTAAATATAGTTAATTTTTTGCTTTTAATTGACTTTCAATTCATCTTCATTCGTCCAAGTCCTTTTTCATAACAATTTGCACAATTTCGTAGCCCATTTTTTTATACAAATCAAAAGCGAGGGTATTCCATCCAAATACACTCAAACTTGTTCTTTTGATGTTTTGGGTCTTACAAAAATTGTGAAGTTCACTGAGGGCTGCTTTGCCGTATCCTTTTCCTCTATGTTTTTCATCTACAAAAATCTGATAACCGTAGGCGGTCATTTTTTCAGTATTGATGACAAACCAAATTCCACCTACTGCTTGGTTAATTGTTTCGTCAAAAATAGTTACTATTTTGGTTTGCGTGGTTTCTTTTTGGTGGTAGAGTGCTTGTTCAATTTGCCGTTTTGACATTTCCATTGCTTCCTCAATATTCAAGTCATTCGCCTTTGCCAATCCTTTTGCGTAGTCTTTGATGGTTTCTTCGAGAAATTGTTCTTTTTCGGATTCGTTTTTTGGAATTAGTTTTAGATTTAAATTGTTTTTCATGTTAATTTTGCTTTAGATTTTTGAGTTAATCTTTAAACACCCTTCCATCCAAAAACCGCGACACTATGACCAATATTATCCCCGCCAGTGCCATCGTACCATCGCCATCTACCACTGTATGCGCTGTAAATGCCAATATTACATCAAAGAAAATCCCGGCATAAGCCCACTCTTTCAGGAAGGCAGACTTACGGCTAAGAATTGCCACAACCGCTAATATTTTCACCGTAGCAAGCGGATAAATTAGATAAGTCGGGTAGCCCAAATGTTTGAAAAATCGACGACCATGTCGTGTTTTGTGAGGTACATACTCGCTGAAAAAAGCATCAGCGCACAGAGCAATCCCGTGCTTATCCAGTAAATGAGTTTGTTGGCTTTTATTAAAATTAATGTTGAATTTTGAATGAATGAATTTTGAATGTTTCAACGCGCGTATTTCAAATTTTCGATAACTTTCAATCGTCCTTCGGTATGCTCCAGAAAAGCGTTCGTTTGTCTCAAATGTTCTTGAAAATCAGTGTTTTCTGTATAAAATAATTCGGCAGAAAATTCATGAGCGACTTGCAACATCGTGATATACGGTTTCGGGTCATGCTGTCGTGTGAGTCGTCGGAGTGCCAACAAATAATCATCTCTGAATACCGTCGGAATGATGATTTTCGCTTGTTGTGCTGCGGTCAGTTCAGCGTTCATCATGATGCGTGCGATACGTCCGTTGCCATCGAGAAAGGGGTGTACTTCGCTCACCAAAAACATCATAAAAGCCGCCTTTGCAAAGGGCGCATTGAGGGCGCGATAAAGTTCAAATCCTTTGATAAGCGTTCCGCGTACGAGCGTATAATCGACAAAAGCTGTCTGTCCAGCATAGTTGTTTTTATCTTTGAATTTTCCGGGATTTTTACTCGTTCTTGCAGAAAGTAACACATGGTGTCGGCGCATTAAAATCTCCAATAATTCATCTGCACTTGTAGGCGTGAGCGACATTTCAGCGACATCAGAAGCAATGCGATATGTACCGAGAATGTCGTGCGAATCTTCTTGTCGAGCGGGTAGCGGTTGTTGGTTTTGAATGATATTTCGCGCCTCTGCAAGACCAAATCGTGTACCTTCAATGTAGTTGGAAAAATAACTTTCGTAGAAAGCAAACAAGCGAAACTGTACGTCGGTTTGGTTGCGTTCGGGCTGGTTTTTGTATTCGTTTTGTTGCAATTCAATGAACAGTTTTTGGAATAAATCTACCCGCGCAGGGTCGTAAGGCGTACCCAATGCACGAGCTTTTGCCACAGATGAATGAAGCAATTTTGAAGGACGTGTGGCGAGCATGGCACTGATCATTTTGTGGAGTTTTTCGTACTCGCGTGTCATCTCCAATTGTTCGGAAATCGCCTTTGCTTTGTCGCGCAATTCATTCAACCCCGTTTCGCCGTGTACACGAATTATTTTGTCCAATTCTTCCTCTACATAAGTACGCGGAAGTGTTTTTGATGTACCGCCTTTGCGCCGCGATATTTGGAGGTTTTCGAGTAAAGCACGTTCTTTTTGAGCAGCAAATAAACCATCCGCAAGTAGATTGTCACCTGCTATCGCGCCTTGTCCTTTGAGGAAATTGACGGTAATACCTGCGAGCTTGGTTTTGCGTGTGTATTTATAGGTGACAAATATATCGTCCGTCTCCGTAGGTTGAAATTCTAAGGCAGAACGATGACTCAAAACCGCCCCTTCAAACAAACCGCCCAAGACGGTAAATAAGTTTCGCTTGACAATATCCTTCGGACTATCTTTCAAATTTGAGGTGTATAATCGTGGGGCGATTTTTCGGATGTTGCCGGATTTTTCAAGTTGATTTATTCTCCTCGACACAGCCGAATCCGGCGAACCAAAAATAATTTGCGGAAGGTCTGTGTGTATATTTTTTTTCATTAAAATGCCATTTTTTTCCCAAAATGACAAATATTATTGATTATAACAAGGTTTTATGTTAATTTTTTTCGATTATAAATTTAATCCTTCGTAATATTATCGCTCTTAATTTTCTTTATATTGGATTTTTTTTAAGCCCAAATGCAGTTATTTGTATACAGGACTCCAACCATACTTATTGACAAGTACAACTAACAAAACTATATTAATAAAGATGAAAACGAATACTAAAATCCAAAAGGCTACGATAAACCGTTCCCGAAATTTACGATTCATGTCTGTTAAATTTGTTATTTCAGGTTATTTTCTTCGCCTAAATTCTTTAGGCACCACGCCCGTTCCCTGGCAGAGGTCGCAGTCATTGCGTTCGCCGCGTGTCGATTCCCAATAACCTTTTCCGTTGCAGGATTCGCAGTAGTCAGGTTTTACACGCTTGGAAAGCCAACGGGCGGTGAGATACACCAAACCCAAAATCACAAGGGCTGCAAGAATATTATTACTCATAATAATTAGTCCATAGTTGATAGTCCATAGCAGAAGACAATTTCACGTCGAACTATGGACTATCGACTGACGACTATGGACTATTTTATTTTTTCTTTAGAAAACTGGTTTTCAAAACAATATAACTTTTTCCGACTTTACATTCTACTGCGTTGGGGTCGTCGGTGAGGCGTATGCCTTTCAGGACTGTGCCGCGTTTGAGGGTCATCGACATGCCTTTTACTTTGAGGTCTTTGATGGGCATTACTGCGTCACCGTTGGCAAGGATGTTACCGTTGCTATCTGTTGTGTCCATTTATTTTGTATGTTTGAATGTCAGGGACTTGCATGAAATTATAAATTGTAACTCGTAACCCACGACTCGTTTCATTCCAAATATCTCAGACTATCTGCGGGTTCTACCAGTAGCATTCCGTTTTCCAACACATCAATCACTTGTATCGGTGCGCCCGTGGGAATGGCTTCGCCTATCGTAATTGCATCCAATTCGCGAAGTGAGCCTTGTACTTTTATCTGCACTTTGCCGATACCGCCTTTATCGCCCGGAATTATGAGGTAAACTTCGCCTGTTCCGCCAATAGCATTATCAAGATTGAGTGTACCGCTACTTTGTAATTTAATAAATAGGTAGAAAATATACGCCACTACGAGCATCGCCACAAAACCCGCCGACGAAGCGAGTAATATTGCCATCACCGCCCCTACGCCACCGCCCAGAGCCACTACGCCCGTCCAACCAAAAAAGGTAAAAAATGCGATAACGCTTCGTACAGAAAGTAAGGCAAAATCAGCATCTAAGCCATCAACGCCATCAGCATCTCCCATATCGGCTTCGGCATCGGCGTCGAAATCAATGCCGATAATACTCAATACAAATTGAATCACAAACAGCACACTAAAGACAATAGATATGCCCCAAAAAATTTGTTGGATATTGCTCAAATCGCCCCACCAGCTTAGTAGTGTAATCGTTATCATCATAGTTGTCTGTATTTTCGGTAATTTATCCAGTCGTTGTTTATTAATCAGAGAAATGGTTCTTTGACAAATCCAGTGAAGTGAATGAAAATTTGGGCGTATCCCCCTCCTTATCAGTCGGGGGTCGGGCTATCCGGCACTCTCTCCACTCCGCTATCGCTACGTTAGGGAAGAGGAAGAAAATAATCTACCCCAAATGAAGAAGTTATTTTTTTTATATGTTTGGCTAAATTTGACGCGCATAGCCGAGCTACGTAAGGAAGATTTAGTGAAACATATAAGAAAAAGAACAATTCAGATGGGTAGATTATTTTTTTCGTCTTCCCTTACGTTCAAACAACACCTACTATCCCTTACGCAAGGAACGAACAATCGCGAGGCAGAAAAACGAACAATCACGGGATTTGTCAAAGAACCAGAGAAATTTAGGAACAACGCATAAATAAGGAAAGTAGAAAACAATAACCTACCCGTTTGAATTGCTCTTTTCTCCATATGTTCTCTTAAATTTTCCTTATCTCGAAACGAGTTCGGGACAGACTGTAGCCCAGCTATGTGCGTCAAATTTGAGAAAACATATGAAAAAAATAGCTGCGTCAATTCGGGTAGTTTATTTTCTTCCTCTTCCCTAACTACCAGTATCAACGTATTTCGTTTCTTGTTAAAATAAATAAAACACAGCAATTTACATACAAGTTTCGACAAATTGATAAAAAACATCGTTAAAAGGATGAAAAGTAGCGAGTAGCGAGTTTTCGAATAGCAAGATGTAAACATTTAGACACAAAAAAGCCTGATTTTTCTAAAGAAAAATCAGGCAAATACTATTTCGGGTAACTCGAAACCCGTTTTAATTCAAATCTCCTATCTTCTCTTCGGTAGATTCGATGACTCGTTTTTGAGCGTCGATTTCGAGTGCTTTATTATCTTGGTCGGTCAGGTTTTGTTCTATCTCTGCTTCACGCTTGGCAATAACTTCTTTAGCTTTCTTGATGTCATTTTCATAGCCTTCTTTGTTTTTACTAAGTTTTTTGAGGTCGCTTTCCATTTTTTTGAGTTCTTTTTCTTCCGTTTTCAATTGATCTTTGAGCTGCTCGCGTGCTACGACCAATGCAAAGGCGTACAGCTGTTTTTCGATAGCTTTGTACTCATCGGCATCCTCGTCAGAGTTGAGGTATTCGCCGCCCAAATCTACCCAGACCGTCAGTAAAGTACCTGCACCGGCTGCTTCTGTGGTTGCATACATATTAAAGGCATTGTAATTCATATCTGCAATACGTACTCCTTCGGTATATACTTCGCCCGCTTTGCGGTCGTACTTTGATTTACCTTTCATTTCTTTTTTGGTAAATTTTTCCCACAAATTTTGTACATCTTTTTGATTTGCCTTCGGCAATTCGATAGAAAGCGCATTGTTGTTGCCCTGACTCATGCTTTTTACTTCTTCAGAAATAAATTGGGCAGAAACGGACGATGCACCAAAGGCAAGCACTAACATAAACGTGAATAACTTTTTCATAATTATTAATTTAAGACGAGAAAATAAGGACGAGAGAATAGAAGGTAATTTTTGAAAATATCTCAGGGAAGAGGAAGAAAATTAATTTAAAATAAAATGTAAATTAACGTAAATTGTTGATAATGAGTAATTTACCTAATTACCCAGTTCCCTAATTACCCAATGTCCAAGGTCCAGTTCCTTAGTAACGAGTAAATAATAACTTCACGATTTGGACGGCTTCTTTTGCCTTATTTTCCTCCTCGAAAACAGTCATTTATCCCGATAAACTCCCGCTTTCAAGAAGAAAACTCAGGACAAAATAATCTCGTCGAAATCGTAAACTTATTATTTGCTCATTACTAAGTGAAAGAAATTAAATAAGATGTCCCATAATGCGAAGTATTTTTTTTGTCTAAGGATTTTTTGAAAGCCGCACATAGCCTTAGCTACAGCCTGTCCCAAACTCCGATTCGGGATAAGGATTTCAAAGGATTCTTAGACGGAAAAAAGACGAGTATAATGGCACATGTTATTTAATTTCTTTCACTAAGGGATGGAAAAACAATAAACATTACATCTTATTTAATTTTTTCACTAACCACCTACATGCAATAGTAACGCCAAAAATAAAAAGACGGTCACAATGTTTCAAATTCCAATAAATGCCAGAAAGACGAGCCTTAATACACTGTTTTATAAATTTATTTACATTTTTTGACGTTTATTTTGAAATGAATCGAATCAAAAATGACGCGAATACTCACTGTATTTAAGGATTTTTTGGTGAAGAGTCATTTTAAAAGAAATACTCAAAAAAGTAAATAAATTTGTGAAACAGTGTACTTAAGTAGTGAGACAAAAATATCCTTACTTTTTGACGGTTTCTTTTTCCGCTATTTTTCCCTACAAAAATCCTTACGTAGCGTAGGCTATGTGCGGTTTTTGTAAGAAAAAATATCGAAAAAATAACCACGTCAAAATTGTAAGCCTATTTTTGTCCCACTACTTAGTGATGAAAAAACAATAAACACTACATCTTGACTGGAATTGGAATTAGAATTTGGAATTTTTTAGCGGTTTAACATTCACACAACAAATAAGCTGTCCTTTAATTCGTCTTTCTATTTGAATGGTAGTAATTTTGAACGTAAGTAGTGAGACAAAAATAGGCTTACTCTTTAACGGTTTCTTTTTCCGCTATTTTTCCCTACAAAAATCCTTAGTGAAAGAAATTAAATAAATTGTTCCATAATGCGCCGTAATTTTTTCTTCTAAAGAATTCAAAAAATCGTTGCATAGCCATAGCTACGGAACTATTTTTTGTGTTTTTTAGAAGGGAAAAGAACAAGCATAATGGGGCAAGTTATTTATTTTCTTTCACTTATCCCGAATCAAGTACGGGACA
>Ga0209295_1000997_pt1 | contig 10874 bp, 7 predicted proteins | sample Porto_5metaG_FD_187428 | JGI IMG/M metagenome (GOLD analysis project Ga0209295, IMG submission 187428) | Marine algal microbial communities from Porto, Portugal - Porto_5 metaG (SPAdes) (version 2) | ecosystem: Host-associated > Algae > Red algae > Unclassified | place: Portugal: Porto... | reverse complement strand
AAGGTCGTGATAAAGATGGTAATGTAACTGGTGGATGGGATTTACAAGAACTACGAAGCATTCAAGATTATTATGTTAAGTATGGCTTGGCTTCTGCTGGTGGTGTTTCTGAGGTAGCATCAATTGGTGGGTATGTACAGGAATATCAAATTGATGTTGAGCCTGAAAAAATGCGTCAATATGGTATTGGCTTAGGCGATGTCGTTAAGGCTGTGAAAGAATCTAATCAAGATATTGGTGTGCAGACTCTAGAAATGAACCAAGCGGAATACTTGGTTCGTGGCTTAGGTTATGTGAAATCTATTTCAGATTTAGAAGATGCGGTGGTTACTTCAAAGGACTATACGTCAATTCACATCAAGGATATTGCAAATGTTCATTTAGGTCCCCAAACAAGAAGGGGGATTTTGGATAAAGAAGGTGCTGAGGTTGTAGGTGGCGTTGTAGTTGCCAGATATGGTGCTAACCCCTTAGAGGTAATTAATAATATTAAGGAACAAATCAAAGAGATTGCACCGGGTTTACCTTCAAAAGTATTAGCTGATGGGAGAACATCCCAGTTAACCATAGTTCCTTTTTATGACCGTACAGAGCTTATCCAAGAAACCTTATACACTTTAAACGAGGCACTTACACTCGAAATACTTATAACCATTCTTGTAATTATAGTAATGGTTTTTAATTTACGGGCATCTATACTTATTTCGGTTTTATTGCCTGTGGCGGTATTGATGGTTTTTATTGCCATGAAACTATTTAATGTAGACGCTAATATTGTCGCATTATCTGGAATTGCAATCGCCATAGGTACTATGGTAGATGTTGGGGTAATACTCGCAGAGAATATGATTCGGCATCTAGAAGATGAGAAACTGCGCTTTCAAGAAAATGGTGTAGAATATACAATAAACGAAACTATATACAACGCAACAGCCGAGGTCTCTGGGGCAATATTAACAGCTGTTCTAACTACGATTATTAGTTTTTTACCTGTTTTTACAATGATTGGTGCAGAAGGTAAACTTTTTCGTCCACTAGCATTTACCAAAACCATGGCATTAACGGCATCTTTGGTAATTGCACTTTTCTTGATACCCCCAATCGCCGCATTTCTTTTTAGAAAGAGAAATTTAAAAGTAGGGACAACATATGTAATTAATGGATTATTAGTAATTATAGGTTGTATCGCCATTCTTTATGGCTATTGGTTGGGTTTATTGTTAATTGCTTTTGGTGCTGTGGCTTTTTTAAAAATCAGGTCTTTTATCTCTTCGAAACAAGAGAACTTAATACACATCATAATATCAACTTTAGCAATTGTAATACTACTTGCAGAATACTGGAGACCACTTGGGTTTGATCATAGCCTTATCATGAATTTGATTTTTGTTTCTATTATTTGCTTTGGTCTATTGGGTGTATTTACAATTTTCAAAAAGTATTATGACCAAATTCTTCGTTGGGCATTAGAGAACCGACTTCTGTTTTTAACGATACCAACGGTTGTTTTAATACTGGGCGTTCTCATTATGAGAAATACTGGAAAAGAATTTATGCCTGCTCTTAATGAAGGCTCCTTTCTTTTAATGCCTACTTCTTTACCACATGCTGGTGTTGAAGAAAATAAGCGTGTACTACAACAACTAGATATGGCTGTTATGAGTATTCCAGAAATAGAGACTGTTGTAGGTAAATCTGGTAGAACAGAATCTGCACTTGATCCTGCTCCTTTATCCATGTATGAAAACATGATTCAGTATAAGTCTGAATATATGAGAAATAATAATGGAGAAAGGCAACGTTACAGGGTAAACGATGACGGATTATTTGTTCTCAAAAATGATAAGTATATCATTAACCCGAACAATGAAATAAATGATGATGTAAATTATGAAGCTTCAAAACTAAAAACTACAGCGACTAATAAAGATTTAATTGCTGATGATGACGGAGAATATTATCGAAATTGGCGACCAGAAATAAACAATCCAGATGATATTTGGAATGAGATAGTCAAAGTTACCAAATTTCCAGGAGTGACATCTGCACCAAAATTACAACCTATTGAAACTAGACTTGTAATGTTGCAGACCGGTATGCGAGCCCCTATGGGTATTAAGGTTAAAGGTCCCGACTTAAAAAGTATTGAAGATTTCGGACTTCAATTGGAAAGCATTTTAAAAGATGTTCATGGTGTGAAAAAACAAGCTGTTTTTGCAGATCGTATCGTTGGTAAGCCCTATTTATTAATTGACATTAAAAGAAAGCAATTGGCTCGTTATGGATTAACTATAATGGACGTTCAAGAAGTGTTGCAAGTAGCCGTTGGTGGTATGCCTCTTACGCAAACGGTAGAAGGAAGAGAACGATACGGAGTAAGAGTTCGTTACCCCAGAGAATTAAGGTCGAATCCAGAAGATTTGAAAAAAATATATGTTCCAATTAAAAATGGAACGCAAGTGCCTCTGGGAGATCTTGTGGACATAAGATACGAACAAGGGCCACAGGTTATTAAAAGTGAAGATACTTTCTTAATTGGGTATGTGTTGTTTGATAAATTGGATGGTTTTGCTGAAGTTAATGTCGTAGAAAGTGCACAAACTCGAATTGATCAAAAAATTGAAAACGGTAGTTTGATAGTTCCGCAGGGTATTAGTTATCGCTTTACTGGAACCTATGAAAATCAACTTAGGGCTGAGAAAACGCTTTCAATAGTGGTGCCTATGGCGCTATTAGTAATTTTCTTGATTTTATATTTTCAGTTTAAATCGGTAGCCACATCGTTAATGGTGTTTACAGGAATCTCAGTTGCCTTTGCGGGTGGCTTTATTATGATTTGGTTATATGGTCAAGATTGGTTTTTCAATTTTAATTTATTCGGTGAAAATCTACGGACACTTTTTAATATGAAAACCATTAATCTTAGTGTAGCAGTCTGGGTTGGTTTTATTGCGCTGTTTGGCATTGCTACTGACGATGGTGTAGTTATGGCTACCTACCTCACCCAAATATTTGACAGGGAAAACCCTACTGATAAAAAAGGTATTAGACTAGCAACCTTAGAAGCAGCAGGCAAACGTATAAGACCTTGTTTGATGACTACGGTAACTACTATATTGGCGCTACTGCCTGTACTAACATCTACAGGAAAGGGAAGTGATATTATGATGCCGATGGCCATCCCCATATTTGGAGGAATGATTATAGATATAACATCTTATTTCTTGGTTCCTGTTCTATATAGCTGGAAAAAAGAGTATGAACTTAAAAAGATGAATAAATGAAAAATTTAAGTTTAATAATATGCTTGTTCTTTCTGACTGCATCTGTTAATGCTCAAGAGTTACAATCGTTGATAGAGGAAGCAATTCAAAATAATCCAGAAGTACAGTCATTCGATATTAAATATGCTATTGCCCAAGAGAAGGTTAAGGAAGCTAACTGGCTGCCAAATACAGAATTTAGTTTAGGTTATTTTGTAAGTGAACCTGAAACTAGAGTTGGTGCCCAACGTGCAAGAATAGGGGTAAAGCAAATGTTGCCGTGGTTTGGAACTTTAACTGCTAGAGAAAATTATGCTAGCTCAATGGCTGAGGCTGAATATATCGATGTTACAATCGCTAAAAGAAAATTGGGATTATCAGTAGCCCAATCTTACTATAATTTATATGAATCAAGCGCTAAACAGCTAATTCTAGAAGAGATTATTCAGCTTTTAAAAACGTATGAGCGCTTGGCTTTAACATCTGTAGAAACAGGTAAAGCATCTGCGGTTGATGTCTTGCGTTTACAAATTCGCCAGAATGAATTAATACAGCAAAAAGAGATATTGTTAGAAGTTTTTGAAGCAGAAAAAGTAGCTTTTAATAATTTACTTAATCGAGATATCAATTCAGAAATTAGTTCGGTCGTTAATTTAATATTGCCAGAAGAAAATGAGCTTTATGATATAGATGTGCTATCCTTAAATCCAGAACTACTAAAATATAATAAGCTGTATGAATCTATAGTTCAATCAGAATTGGTGAATAAGCTAGAAAGCTTACCTACAATTGGTATTGGACTAGATTATTTACCCGTTAGTGAGCGAGCAGATATGGCAATTGTAGATAATGGTAAAGATGTTATAATGCCTATGGTCTCCGTTTCTATTCCCCTATTTAATAGCAAATACACTTCAATCTCTAAACAGAACGAGCTTCGGCAAAAAGAAATAGAGTTTCAAAAAAATCAACGGTACAATGTACTAAGTACTGCTTTTTCTAAAGCATTTTCTCAACGTAACCAAGCTCAAATAAAATACAGAACGCAGGCTAAAAATTTAGAACAGGCTAAGGATGCAGAAGATATCTTAATTAAAAACTATGAAACGGGAACTATAGATTTTAATGACCTATTGGATATACAAGAATTGCAGTTAAAATTTCAATTAAACCAAATAGAATCAATTCAGTCATTTTATACCCAACAATCAATTCTCAACTATCTAATTCAATGATAGAAATAAAAAAACACGTAAAAATTTAAAATATGAAAACAGTAAATAAAAGTATAGCTACGATTGCATTAACAATTATAATGATAGTTGCAATCTCTTGTAAAGATGAGAAAAAAGGTAACGAAGTTACCTCAGAAGAGGTAGAAATGAATGATGCTGAAAAATTGTCTATGAGTGCTTTAGAAAAAGCGAAAGTTGAAACTATTCTTTCAGATTATTTTAATCTTAAAGAAGCACTAGTAGATGATGATAACGATAAAGCCAAAACTTTGGCCGGTACTCTAGCTAAATCATTAGGTAATCTTGATAAGGCACAATATTCAGAAAATCAACAAGAGAAATTAGCAGATATTATTACAAATGCGGCGGAACAATCTAAGCATATTTCAGAGACTGATATAGTAAAACAGCGAGAGTATTTTAAAATTTTAAGTAAAGACTTAACCAATATGGTAGCCTTTACAGGAACAGAAAATACCTTATATCAACAGTTTTGTCCAATGTATGATGGTGGAAGTGCTTGGTTGAGTAAAAGCAATAATATTAAGAACCCGTATTACGGAAGCAAAATGCTTACCTGTGGAAAAGTACAAAAGGAAATCAATTAAATATAATTGTTAAAAGGATTTGTAATTAAAGTCATGAAGAGTTTAAAATATAGAATAGAATAAAGCCTTGATGTAGGAAGTGGAGTTATATGTTAATGGTTAGTGTTTAACCACTTCCTTACTCAAGCATTAAAAAAAACATAGAAATAAAAATTTTTAGAAATGAAAAAGGTAGAAAATGTAAGTGATAAAATGAGTAATAATAAGTATACAAAGTTTGCCTTAATGTTAGTAGCATCGTTCGTGGCAATGTACATAACAATGTACTTGAATACGTATGCAATAGACCATGTATATTTTAGTCTTACACGGTTTTATATGAGCTGTTTAGGTATTTCGACAATGGCAATTATAATGTTTGTGGCAATGCGCAAGATGTACTCAAATAAAAATAAGAATATAGCAATAGTTGCAGGAAGTATTTTGCTATTTATAAGCGCATTAAGTCTGGTGCGAACACAGGCACCTATTGTAGGTGATATTTTATGGCTGAAAGCAATGATTCCACATCATTCAATTGCCATTTTAACAAGTGAACGAGCAGATATACAAGACCCTGAAGTGAAGAAATTGGCCAACGATATTATCAAAGCCCAAAAACGGGAAATTGAAGAAATGAAAGCCATGATTCAACGACTCGAAAACCAAAAATAGTATGAAAAAGAGCATTCTTTACCTAGTAATCGCCGTAATCTTTGGGCTACTCTGTGGTTATTTGATATTCGGTAATAATTCAGATTCTACCAATACAGACGCGTCAAATAATCATAACCATTCTGAGGTTTCAACTAATGAAATGTGGACGTGCTCTATGCATCCACAGATTATGTTACCAGAGTTTGGTGATTGCCCTATTTGCGGAATGGATTTGATCCCAGCTGATGTTGGTGGGGAAGTTCTTGCTGTCAATGAAATTAAGATGACTGCGAATGCAATGGCACTAGCAAATATTGAAACTACCATTGTAGGGAATCTTACAAATGGTGATAATGAAAGAATAATTTCGCTTTCTGGAAAAATTGCTTTAGACAAAGAGAGCAATGCTGTCCAAGCAAGCTATTTTGATGGTCGTTTAGAGCGTTTGAATGTCAACTACGAGGGGCAAAAAGTAAAACAAGGTCAATTGTTGGCAACAATTTACGCACCTAATCTTGTTGCTGCACAACAAGAACTTCTTACTACAGCATCATTAAAAGAATCTCAACCAGCATTGTATAATGCGGTAAGAAATAAACTAAAACTTTGGAAGCTTTCAGAGGGTCAAATAAACGCTATAGAATCTTCAGGAAAAGTTCGTGATAATTTTTCCATTTATGCTACAGTTTCAGGAACAGTCTCAGGGTTAATGGCAAAAGAGGGTGATTATGTAAAGCAAGGTCAGCCAATCTTAGAAGTAACCAATTTAAATTCTGTTTGGGCAGAATTTGATGCTTACGAAAATCAAATTTCTAATTTAAAAATTGGTCAGAAAATTAAGGTTTTAAGTAACGCCTATGCAAAAGAACTTGAAGCAACAATATCCTTTATTGATCCTATGCTAAATGATGAAAAACGTACGGTAACAGTAAGAGTTATTATCAAAAATCAAGAAAACCTGTTTAAACCTGGAATGTTTGTAACAGGTAAACTTACTAGAGAAGTGCACGTAAATGACGAAATGATTAGCGTTCCTGCAAGTGCCGTGATGTGGACCGGAGAAAGATCATTAGTTTATGTAAAAACGAATCCAAACGAGCCAGTTTTTGAAATGCGTGAAGTAACTATTGGTAACCGAAATGGCGAAAATTTTACAATTTCAAAAGGTTTGCAAAATGGCGATGAGATTGTTACTAATGGTACGTTTACCATGGATGCTGCAGCACAATTACAGGGTAAAAAATCCATGATGAATAAAACAGGAGGTAAAACAATGACTGGTCATGAACATCACATGGGAATGGAATCTACAAATGATGAAATGGAATCATCTCATATGATGAAGATGGAATTACCTGAAACTTTTCAAAAGAATTTTTCAGTAGCTCTAGAGCCTTATATAAGAATGAAAGATGCTTTTGTTGGTAGTAATGTAACACAAATTGCATCATCAGCAAATGAGGCCAGTGATAGTTTTAGAAAATTAAACTTAAAAGATGTGGCGCAAATGGAGAAAGCACATGTTGAGAAAATTATAGAAATGTTCGACGCCATTTCCAACAATAACAATATAGAAAAGCAAAGAGCCTATTTAGTTGTTTTAAATGAAAATATAGTCACTCTGGCCATGAATATAAAATCGCCATTAAAAACTCTTTATGTTCAACAATGCCCAATGGCTAATAGTAATAAGGGAGCAAAATGGCTTAGCGTGGATAAAAAAATTAAGAACCCATATTCTGGAGATGCTATGTTGACCTGCGGTAGTGTTATTAGTGTAATTGAGTAATATTTCAAAAAAATAAAAATAGAATCAGAATCGCTAATGCGATAGTATACTAGTAGATGAAAAAAATAATTAAAGAGTTTATTGGAGCATTTTTGGTTAGGTTACAACCCGAAAAAGTGGAAACATTAATAAAAAAAGGTATAAGCTTTAATGTCAAAAATGAACTTAGTTTAAGTGAGCGATTCATGCGTTCGGCACTTTTGAGAAATGCTGAAAAAAATCAAGATTTCAACATATTGGCAGAGTATCATAAAATTTTTTGGAAAGAAACAGGTAGAGCATATTTTTCTGAGAAAGAGAATGTATTAAAAGATTTTTTTCTTCCCAATTGTTTACCCGTTTTTGAGAAACTTCAAGATATATTAAAAGATTCATCCAAAGAGTTTCATACCATGGTTGAGATTGGCACAGGTAGCGGCGATGTTTTGGATTACTTGAGCTTTAAATTTCCACAGATTGGAAGATTTGTTGGAATTGACTTAAGCGTTGAGCAAATTAATTTCAATCAAAAACTATATGATGAAAACATTAAAATGGAATTTGTAGCGGCAGATGGATTTGATTGGATCAAAGAGAATGGAACCAATAACATGATCATCTTTACTTCAGGTGGTGTTCTTGAATATTTTTCAGAACAAAAATTACAAGAATTCTTTTCTTATTTAAACGAATTAGGTGCTTCCATCTTTATAGCCATTGAGCCCATTGGACCAAATATTGATTTCACCAAGAACCCAAATTCTCAACCTTATGGTGTTGAGAGATCATTTTCTCATGATTATGCGCGGCTTTTTAGAAATGCAGGTTTTAGTTTATGGCACGATTCTAAGGCGCCAGGTAAAATACATGAAGATTATTTTGGAATTTTCGGAGCAATAAATATATGAATAATATTTGTTGAGATAATATGGAAATTGACGATTAAATAATAATAATAATAATAATAGATATCAAACAATAATTATAAATTTACTGATGATTACAAAAATGATTGATTTTTTAAAAAAGTACGAAATATGGGTGTTTTTAGTGCTTGCACCAATGCTGAATTTTGTTATTACTTATTTGAAAAGTAAAGGGGTTATTGAGTTTTTTCCATATACCAACGGTCGCTTTTACACACTAATGTTCTTATTACTATTTATTGTAAAAATCACAAAAGGTAATGAAGGCATAAAGAATTTATTTAGACCTATGCTAGCTTGGAGAGTACATCCAAAGTGGTATGTATTTAGCTTAATGTTCGCATTTACCATAGGTTTAATAACTTTAGTAATTGTAGCTTTTTATAATGGAGATATGTCCATTCTTGATTTCGAAATTTACATACCTACCTTAAAATTCACTTTGTTTCTATTGTCCTGGGCATTTCTAGGTGAAGTGGTATGGATTGGTTATGCATTTCGTGAACTTTCGAAAATAACTAAACCATTTTACGCAACTCAAGTAATTGGCTTTGTATGGTCTTTATGGTGGCTACCTTCCGTTTTTATTAATGTTGGAGTAATAGAAGATTTACCTGTATGGCCATTGTTTTTAAATATGATGGGAGCTGCAGGTATGTGTGCTATTGTATATTCAAAAACCAAAAGTGGAATATGTGTATTAGTAATACAATCGATGTTAAATATGTCTCTTGTTTTGTTGCCGATTTCACCAGATGCGGGTGACCATACCTATACTATATTTGCGGTTCTTTATTTTCTGATAATGTTGATTTTCATGTATTTTATGCCGCCGAAGTTAAATTTTAATACATCCAAACTATAATCAATCTTATTGATTAATTATTTTATATAATAGGCTTAATTGCTATTGTGAATTTTAAAAAATATAATGATATTTCTTCCTAATGAATAAATAACTAAAAGTAAAATTTCAGAAGTACAATAAATTAATGAATGCATTTTGAAAGATTGTATTCTAATACGTAACTGTAATAGTTCCCAACTTGGAAACCTACCCTATGCAAACATAGTATCTAACCAATTTAGTAAGTTAATTATCCAATTAATAACCATTAGCGACCGAAATACCTAAATAAGTGTTTAATATAGCTACCCGATTGCCTACCCTAAATAACCACATAGCACCTACCCTATTACCGTTAACGCCTACCCGATTGCCTACCCTAGCTAACCATATAACACCTACGCTGTTACCATTAACGCCTACCCGATTGCCTACCCTAGCTAACCATATAACACCTACGCTGTTACCATTAACGCCTACCCGATTTCCTACCCTAGATAATCACATAGAACCTACCCTAAATTTAGGGAGAGCTAACCTAATGGTACAATACCAAAATCTTTATAAATGTTAGAATTAATGGATAAGAAATTTAACGAAGGAAACTGGAAACTAGAAACTTCATTAGAGCTTGGTGTCTAGCATAGTAAAATAAGGGCGTACGGTGTTTTTTAAAATTAGTTTCCAGTTTCCTGTTTCATCTCCATTTCGTTAAGGTATTTGTGCCATAATTTTGAAGCCTGACCCTTAGACATTTTAGTAATAGAAATAACATCTGTTTGTGTTGCGCCATTACTTATTGCTTTCTTGATAAGTATTTCTTTAAAAATTTTATCATCAACCACATTGACACTAGTTGATGTAATCATCTTGAAATTGGTAAAATAGAATTCGTTAACGCAAATAGCTAAGTCAATTGTTTCTACTGTTATGGGATTTTGAAATTCGTTATCAGCAGAGTTAACCATTAGGTGCATAACTATAATCAATTTATAAATATTAATCTGCATTTTAGAATTGTACTCCCTTTGGATATTTGGTAAACGCTGCTGTTTAATAATCAAATTCTGTACATGGTCATGAAGCATTTCCTCAGCATCTGGGCACAAATTCAGAGATAGTGACGTACCAGCTCCTTCTATATGTTTACGGTAATATAAAAGGTTTTTTAAGCTATCCTCATAATTCTTTTTAGTTTCATCTAGTAATCTAGATTTAGACAGTTTATTATTAGCGGTTAATCTAGGTGTAAATAAAACTCTATCAATTAATCCACTCTCCAAATTTCCATGTGCAAAAAGCTTAGGAAGTAACTGTGTCTGAATTGAGCCAAGTATTGTTGGATACGATGCTTTCATTCTATAACTGTCAGTAGTTTTCCTAGATATATCAATATGCTGATTCGTATAACCCTGCAGTAGAAAAATATTCCATTGCGAACCTTCGCTATTGTTTTTATTCGATATTTTATCAAATAAGGAAACTATCTCATCAACAAATACTCCTAAAGAGTATGGGTTTTTAAAATGTGCATACATTGCGGCTTCGATAGTAGAATTTTGTACTAACAACTGTTTCCTTTCAACCGTCT
>Ga0209295_1000996_pt1 | contig 10875 bp, 11 predicted proteins | sample Porto_5metaG_FD_187428 | JGI IMG/M metagenome (GOLD analysis project Ga0209295, IMG submission 187428) | Marine algal microbial communities from Porto, Portugal - Porto_5 metaG (SPAdes) (version 2) | ecosystem: Host-associated > Algae > Red algae > Unclassified | place: Portugal: Porto... | reverse complement strand
GAAGATAAGCTCTTTACAACTTAATATCCATAAACTATAAAAGCTTAATAGAGAGAAGGTGAATTCAATGCAACAAGGACACTCCTCATATGTACCGTGGGAACAGTGGCATCATCAACATCCTCATGCTAACTGGCAACAGTGGCATCACCAGTACCCATACGTACCATGGGAACAATGGCATCATCATTATCCTCATAGTACGTGGCAGCAATGGCATCAACAAAACCCCCATGTACCGTGGGAACAGTGGCATCATCAACATCCTCATGCTAACTGGCAACAATGGCACCAAACGTATCATCAGGGATAATAAGATTTACTTTCCACAGAAAAGCCAAAGTGATGATAAGAATACTTTATTCTATGTAAAATAACATAGAAAGTTTATATATTTGCCTAGTTTCCTGACTACAGTTAAAAAAAACCACTTATATAAAGAAGTGGTTTTTTTCTTTTAGGGACTGATGCCTCTTGGCATCGTGAGTAGTTTGCTCAAAGTTCAAAAAAATCCTTAATTTAAGTCTTTTATATTAGCAATATGCATAAAATATAGGGACGCAAAAGAAAAGTTGTCTTTGGGGGACAACAAAAGCACACTGACTATGTGGAAAGTAGTTAGTGTATTTTTATTTTGACTTCTTATAATGTTAATTAAAAACAGAAAAAACTACTGTTCACCATGCAGTAGTTTTTCCCTCAACCTAATAGCAATGTTTAAATCCGAAATCTATTGGAAGAGCAGGAAGATGCCCAATTTATAATATGCGAAGTAATGAAAAAGGTTTGGACAAGCGCCGATGTTATTTAAAATTCCTACTATTTTTGATGATTTTATAGACATTAGTTTAAGCCGTTTTATTAATTTTACATAGGATATCTTAGCAGCGTATAAGGAAATCCCACTTAATATTTCCTTCACAGGACCTGTTACTAACACCGCCCAAGTAACAGGTCTTTTTATATAGGTTTCTTAAAATATTAATAAAGACATAGAAATTAGTCAGGCGTGGATAATTCTACTTTCAACAGTTTAGGACGAACACTTTTCCCTCTTGTACATATTCTAAAAGTAGAAACGTATGGAGGTGGGAATTATGTGTTGTTTCGGAGGTTTTAGTGGAGGCTACGGTTACGGTGGAGGCTCTGGCTGTGGTTCAAGTGGAGGCTACGGTTTTGGTAGTAGTTTTGCTTTAATTGTTGTACTCTTTATTTTATTAGTTATCATTGGTTGTTCTTGTTTTAGTGGTGGTAGTTACTAAATAAGTACAGCTTGAAAATAGAAAAAACTACTGGAACGGAGGGAACCAGTAGTTTTTTTGTTAAAAGAACAGGGATTTTTGATGCTTTATAACATCTTGAGTAGTTTGCTCAAATTGTTAAATGTTATCCGCATAGACAATTCACCTAAAAGCGATTCAGTGAATATTGTATTCTTAGAATCATCCGTTTTTCTGAGAAAACACCTTCTTCAGAATACCTATCTATAAATACAAAAAACATTGGCTAAGCCTTAGCCAATGTTTTTTGTATTTGTTGGGTCCTTTGTTCTATCTATTATGCTTTATTTTGATAAGCAATATAGGGGCTAGTCCTTTCTGCTTGACCCTCACCAATTCACCCAGCCTGTACCACACACCTCAAAAAAAAGAAAAAAAAACCCAAAGATAAAATATGTCCAAGCTAACTTATTCCTTTTCTATATAATATTTAAAAAGGAAGTGAGAAAATGAAAAAAAATAAGTATAGCTCCCAAAATAAAGATGAAGTGAAAGTGAGAAAAAATAAGTATAGATCTTCACGCAAAGATGAAGTGGGAGTGAGTAATAATGAGCATAGTTCTTTAAGTGAAAATAAAGCAAGAGTAGGATCGTCACATCAAGAGTGTATTGACCGTGCCTATCGTATTCCCATATTTTTAAGTACGACAACTCATTTAAATGACAACCAACAACGATTTCTAGACCGTCTAATTTTAGAGATTGAGAATGCTTTGCTTTTTCCTCGTACATTACCTTTAAGCGAAAGTTACCCCGAATCCATTTTAACGGATATTCGTCGGCTAGTTTCATCGAGCTATGGAATGTTGGCATTAAACCTTCGCCGTTTTAAAATTCAAACAGTTGACGTCAATACAGGCCCACTTCCACCATCCACTCCATTTTGGGTAGGATCAGTTTATTCACAGGTAGAACCTTCAATGGCTTTTCAATTTGGTCTACCCCTATTATTAGTAAGGGAAGAGGATACTGACGAAAATAATGGAATTTGGGCAGGAGGAATTGCTCCACTCAACCTATTTATAGTTTGGCATTCTGAAACTCAAACTGTAGATGAATTCTTTAACACTCCTGAATGGAGATCAGCCTTTGCAAATTGGAGTGCACAAGTAAGAAATGCTTTTTATATTCAGACCAAGCCTAAATTTAAGTACAGTTGTGAATGATAAACCGGTACTTTTACATCAAGCCGAAAATATACAAAGCTTTGTTCACCCTTATATATCTTCGGGTTATTCTCATAATGCCTTAAGGCAATTTTTTGTTTAACTACTTAACGGCTAAGATCTGGTCCGTGATTTTTCGATCTATTTATATTTGTACTTCTAATTCTTCTTAAGTGATGTCTTTGTTGAGCTTGTTCTTCGCTACGAGTAGCCTGTTTAATAGCATTAGAAATCGTATCTAAAGCGTTTATGTTGCTCTCATGTGTTTTTATTTCTTTTTCTAACCATGGGACGACTGTTTTCTCCATTGTGTTCATACGGCTTTGTTGTTGTTGTAAATCTTGTTGTCCTTTGTAGCCGAGTTCTTTTAGATTTTCATGTCCATATTTAGCTTCGCTTTGCAATTCTTCATAATCTTGACGAACTTTTTTCGAGACAAGTCGTTTGGCTTTTTCTCTCGGGTTTCTGTCTAATTCATCAAGCTTTTTCTCTACGCTGCTGAGCTTTTCTACTTCTTTACTCATAGTTGAGACATGTTCTTTCTCTACACGAACTATTTTCTGATGTTTTTTGAACTCGTCTAGCTTCTTTTGGTTAGCATCTAGACTTTGTTTGATGTTAGATAGTCTAAACTGATTTTGTTGAGCAGTCTCGTGATACTGCTCAAGCTTTAATGCATTGCTGTAGGTAAGATACTTGCCAGCTGTTTTAAGATCTGGATAATAAGAGCTTATCTCGCGGATTTTGGCTTGTTTAATAGCTTCTTCAGCTTGCAATAGTACCCTAGTTTCGACTTGAATTTGTTTTTTCTCATATTTAATTTGATTGAGTCGATTTTCTTTCTTTTGAGAGAATTCTTGATAACGCTGATAGAACTCTTCTTTGGTTGAAAAACGAAGAGATTCTTTATGCTTTTGAATGCTGTTTTCATAACTTTCTTTGTTACTTTCTAAATCAGAAATTTTATCAAGATGACGTCGCTTCATCATGTTATTCTCTTTGAGTTTAAACGGATTAAGGGACTTCTTAAGTTCCTCTACTTTTTCTTCGTTTTGTTGGATTTCACGCTCTAAATCCCTCACACGATCATAATAATTGTTTACGTTTAAGAATTGCTGTTGTTGTACATGGAAGTGTCGTTCAATAGGATCGTGACGATCACTCATTTTGCGTAGTTCTTCATGACGTGCTGTAATATCTTCTAAGGTAATAACTTTTTGACCTACAAGAGACGCAGCTTTTTGAATATAGGTTTTCTCTATATCCGTAGAAAAGCTGAATTGCTTCTCTCTTTCCTTCATTTTCTTTAAGTGATCTTCTTTTTGACGACGATAAGCATGTAAATCAACCACGGCCTTATTGTAGTCTTGGCGGTCTCTATTGATCTGGCCACGATCTGTTTTCTTCCCTTTCTTCTCCATGTCATGTGCGACATGGCCTAAGTGAACCATTGGTAAGATTTCTAGTCCACGTTTTTCGTGAGAAAGATGGGTGATGCGTTCATTTACTTGAGCTTGTTCTAGCGCTTGATTTGCATAGTTCGCCCACTGTTCACGAATGGATAAACAGCTTTTGCTATTTTTTATGTACCCATGGTTGTTTTCTTTTGCATTCGCAAAATCAGCATTCCAGTCACGGTTTTTTTTGCCGAATCCATCTTCACTTAGATTTCTCATGGTTAACATGATGTGAGCATGAGGATTATTTGTATCATCGCGATGAATAGCGATATCAGCAACCATTCCTTTTTGAACAAATTCGTTTTGAGCAAAGGATTGAACTAATTCTTTTTGTTGGTCATGACTCAGTTCAATGGGTAACGCAATATTTAATTCGCGTGCGAGTTGTGAGTCTTTGCGTTTCTCTACTTTTTCAACTTCATTCCATAAACGATTTCGATCTTTCATCCACTCTGGTGCATTGGAAGGAGTCAGAATCATGGTTTCTGGTTGTACATGACGAGCATAAAACTTTTGCTCGTCAGTACGTTCATCATGTAGTTTTTCGCCACTGCGGTAAGCAGCTGCAGCGACAACTGATTGTCCTTTTGAACGACTAATAATTTGCATCGACAGATGGTAAATAGCCATGATTCGTTCCTCCTTTCTTGTGAATGGGTTTATGTTTTAGGAATAAGGTGATTAGAGCACAAGGTGCTCTAATCACCGTTTTTGATGAAAGCATCATCATGAACACCGGAGGTGTCAGATGGTGGTTTCATCTTTGCCGATAGGCAAACAGGCTTTATGAAATTCGCCATCTAGGCGAATGGGTCTTTTGTTTTGTCTTTTCGTTCCGAAGGAACCGCACACATCGATACGATGTATAAGTGCGCCCTTATCTCTTCGATCTAAGGGAATTGTACCATATCCTGGTGAGAGAATCTATGCTAACGATACCAATTTATCTCAATTTTTGTTATAATCAAAACAAACATTAGAGAACAAAAAAAGGAGATGAGGATGGGTGCCGAAGAAGCGAACCGATGAGGAGATTCTTCAGGAGTTAGAAGAGAAAATTGAGAAGATGAAAGCGAAGAAACAACAAGTTGAAGCGCGTAAAAAAGAGAAAGAGAGGAAAGAGAGAACAAGACGACTGATTCAAGTCGGCGCAATCTTCGAGAGATACTTTGAGATTCAAAGTGAAGAAGAAGCTGAAAAGCTTGCTAAGGCATTGCAAGCTTATGTAGGAAAAAATAAAGAGAAAATCTTGCATCATGATATAGTTATTACACAGAAAAACAAAGCATCTGAGGAAGTAGCATCAGCAAAAGAATAAATGGTTTGTCTTTGTTACATTTTACATAAACAGAAATAAAAAAACGTATTTGCTTTAGGAACTCATGCGTTTTTTTTATTTCTTAAATGCATAGCCTAAATCGTCCACTATTTCAGCAAACTCCCGGAGAATACAATATAATGCTTCAGGGTTATTTTTATTTTGAAGAATCGCTCTATATATATCTTTGAAAATACGCCCTTTCATTTTTATAATGGCGTGAACCAAAAGTTCTACACGAACAAAGTCAACGCCATCCTTAGTCATGAAAGGAATTTCGATATCAAACAATTCATGCTCCTGTAGAATCTGTTTTATTTTGTGTTTTTCCATACTACTCTCTCCTTTAAATTATTAAGAACCTTTTAAACCATGTAACGTCTTAGTGACGTCCCTTTTGTATCTCTCTCTTTAGAGCATGTCCCCCCTATGTTTCTAATTTGTTGTTACCCCTTTTCAAACTCATTTAGCACATTTCTTTTCCCATGGTCGTCATGATATATATCTAACCTAAAATAGGAGTAAGAAAAAGAATACCTCTAATAGGAACATGATTACTAAAGTAATCAAAGTTACCTATAAGAAAAGTATCTCGAAAAATACCGTTAATTTATAGACTTATTGATCAAAATCCCCTAATTGCTTATACACCAACGCATGTAATAAAGACTTTATATATGCTTTAACATAAGTACAGGAAAAGGCATCTTAAAGGTTTCATTTTTTAAAGACCCTTCTCTTAAACCGCAAACAATAATTATGTCATGTCTTTTAAAAGGTTTCATTTTAGATTGCCATTGATATAGCTACACATGTAGTCATGTAAGTATACAATGCTTCTTTGCATAAGTACTCTTCTAAACGGCCCATGCCTCACACTGAAATGAACAGGAGAAATTTATAACTAGTAACCTCTGTCATCAAAGGATTTTAAAGGGATATTCTTGTTCGCAATAGGTAGAATCATATCGCTATTAATCAATCCAATTATGACAAGCTACTTTCTTAATAATCTACAGGTATAGACAGATTACGCATCTAAGTCTAAAAAGTTATAGAATAACGGATTAGTTTTATTTCTTTGAACTTCTCTTCTACGCTCAGCAGCAAATAAACCTCTTAAAGTTCCGAAAAAATAGGCTTCAAAGGTTGATTTTATTCGGTTTCTTTTATAAGCAAAGACGGTTTCTTTAAATGCTTGAACAGCAATTGACACTGATTCCTCAGCAGGCTTCTCTAAACGGCTTATTTTGTGTGCTAAGCGTACTTTGCCCCATAAGCGATAAATATCATCTGCATAGTTAAAAAACGGTTGTACGGCCTCTTTAAATGGTGTTGGAATGAAAGACGGTAGATAATCTGTTGAAAGCTTAATATTTAAGTCTTTACGTATGTATTTATTTAAATCTTTTAAAGTTAAATTATAGGTAGGGATTTTTTTTGCCTCTTCGTCCTTACTCTCACAAGGGATCTCGACTTTTTCTGCTTCAAAGTCTGCTTCAAAATGAGACGCCAAATCAAGCTGTAAATAGTTCACCCAATGATTAAAATACGGATGATGAACAAATAGGTGTACAGGATTACCTTTTCCATTATTTTTCGTGCAGCGACGATAGACCGTCACAATCTGTCCCTGTCTTCGTAATTCCGTTAAATGACTATCGATAGTCCCTTTGGCTTTTTTATAGGTTTTCCCTAAGTATGTGCTTCCCGAAAAGCAAAAGCCTTTTTCAGCACCGAACCAGCATAGTCGATCTATTGCTTTTCTTGTTCCGTCATGTAAACGATAGTATTTATCACCATAGAGCTGAATAATTTCTTTCAATAATTTTCGTTTCATCGATTGATGCTGAGGACGATTTTCTGTATAACTTTCGTAGGCTTGCATGTAGTTAAACTCTTCCGTAGTAAGTATGCGACTAATTGTCATTGTTTCATCTTCTCCTTTTAGGAATAAAAAAAGACATTGTCTCCCTTAACAAGGAAAACAATGTCTTTTTTTGTGATGAACTAAGCCCTTGAAATAGATGTCAATTTCGTATAAAATAAAACCATAAGTTTTATCTTATCGATAATGAAACTATTAACAAGAGACTTCGACAGGTGTTTTCCCTAGTGCGATTAGGGGGAACGGTCTAAGGGTGCAGCTAACACTCCTTAAACACGTTGAAGTCTTTTTTCTATTCCGTCCATTTTTGTTAATTCTATTATACCTTCTAGTAATCTGATAATTCAATGGAAAATAGTAATATAAACCAAAAAAGAACGCTCCGTTGCAATGGAGCGTTCTTTTTTGGTTTATATAGATTAATAGTTCAATTGTTATTTACCTTGGAATAATCGTGATAGAAATCCTTTGAATCCTGATTTACCAAGGTCTTTACTATAGTTTTTACTTACGTCATCAGCAACAGCTAACATTTTTTTTGTTTTTAAAAGAGACCGAGCTGTTTCATCAAAACGTTTATAATGCTCTTCATTACGATTACTTACTTCATCTAATTTTTTAATAAGAGCCATATTAAACTGTTTTTGTTGTTCGTTATGTTCTCTTAATAACTTGATCTCTTCTTTTAGCTCTTTTAATTCATCAGCAATAACTTCACCTGTTGCCTTTTTAGGTTCTGGTTTAAAAGATTCTCCTCCTGTAGCAAAATAATTTTCAATTTGCTTAATTGACCAATTTTGTTCTCGGTGCAGCGATCGGATTTCTTTTAACCTCTCCATACCTGCTTTATCAAATTTTGTATAGCCATTAGATGCATCTTTTTTATGAGGAATATAATCACGTAATTCCTTCATCCAGTTTCTTACGACATTAGGTGTTTCACCTATAATATTAGCAGCCTCTTTAATTGTAAATTCTAATTCATTATCAACATCAGAACCTTGGTCTTTGTCCAATTTGTTGTCACCGTGGTTCTCAAAAATATCCATGTTTCCACCTACTTTATAAACCTAAATTTAAATCTATATACCTTAATAAAAAACCTTAGTATTAAGATTTATCAAGGTTTGTACCTAAGATATCAACCTTGATAAGTACTAGCTAGTTGATAAATAAATACCGTGTTTCTTAAATTATCTTACACTGTTCTTCCTCTATATTCGACCACAAAAATATTCTTCCTTTAGAATTTAATAATTTAAATTCTAAAGGAAGAAACGTTGATTTATAGACGGACTATACCGTTTTATATTTCTCGCCAGTAGCAAAATAAAAAGCTACCTCGCTTTTGCAGGGGAGGTAGCTTTTTAAAGGGATTTTCTATGGAATATATCGGTAGGGAAAGTATATCATATTTCCTGCTATAAAGACTATAGTTTACAGGTCAAGCATATGTATAAAAGGTGCGCTTTTTATGCATTGTTTCAGTCCTTCCTCCTACAACAAAGGCTGATAAATCAAGGATGTATAAAAAGCTGCATAAAACAGAAACACACTCAAAAAAGAACCCTTACTGCCACAAGGGTTCTTTTTTGTGGTGTGTTCCGGAAAGAGTGATTATGTTAACTACAAATGCATACCATATACAGCGTAAAAACAGAAAAAACTACTGGACCATATTTAATTTATAGGATGAAATATAGATGATTTCATCATTTTTCATTTGAATGTTCTATAAGTAAGTTTTGGCTTGTACCAAATTTAATGTTTTTCATATTATATATTATCTTTATCTTTTTTAGGAGGTGATTTCATGCCTAGACACCGTACTTCTGATAGTCGTCGTACATCTTCAAGTCAGACATCCTCAAGTAATTTTATCTTAGATTCTTTGAGACAAGGGGATCGAATACAAGTTTTTTCTGCTGGAACCCAAATTAATGGAACTGGTACTTTTATCCGATTACAAGATGGATTTTTAACGTGGATAGATAGCTCAGGTAATATTAACACAACTAGCTTAGATGCTATTAGTATTAGTAGAGCAACTTAGACAGCCTTTAAAATGTACAAGCTAACTATGTTAACTTGGCTTGTACTGATAGTATCTATTTTTCAAGATAGATTTTATTAGTACAAGCTAAGTTTAATTGTTATATATACCTTAATTTGGAGCGTCGGTGTACGTTTTACTTACCGATATGGTGTGTGATGAGGATACGACAGCAAATGGACCTACAATGGGAGGCTTGAGCCGTATGAGTTGAAAGGCTCACGTACGGTTCTTAGGGGAGTTAGGGGCAGCGATGCCCCTCGCTTACCCGACTTAACAAAGAGTGCATATGGTTGAATAATCTGTTCATAGTATAAAAAAGTATCAATAGTTAGCTGACGTTGCAGAACGTCTTGGGTAGTTTGCTCAAATGATAAAAAATTATTTATAATGGGCAAGTTACCTAAATCTAAATTGACACATATTATAATTTACTTCCGATTATTGATGGCACCTGAAGGTAAAATCCATGGGATTAATAATTTCATGAATTTTACTTTTGGCTATTATGATTATTTTAAATAGTATCGTGATTTCAGAATAAATTTAATGACTAAGCTACTTTTAGAACGAATTTAGAATACAACTAATACATAATTAATCATTTACAATATGGGGGGGAATACAAATGCCATCTGTTGTAGGCGCAGTTAATATTACTAATTTATTGGGCTCAGCACCCACTGTTGAGTTTGGTGATTGCTTTAAGATTGCACCAAAAAGTACAGCTATGACTGAAGTAGGCGCTGGGTCAGGTAATACAGGTAACTTTATGAATGTTACTAATGAGAGAAATTCAACTAATACTAAGAATGGTAGTATATTTAGTCAGAATATATCCGGTAATTTATAACCTGATTTATATAATTACGTCACAGAAGAAACTACTTCTCCAGTAGTTTCTTCTGTGACGTAATTAGGTTTTATGGGAGATGCCTCATTGCATCATGAGTAATTTACTCATGTTAAGTAAGTTTATTCATAATGGGGTTAGGACATATATCTAAACCATCAATGACTATTTTACATAGAATAAGAGCAGTATTGATAAAGCTATATTTACCTTATTTAAATTATAAATGATTAATACCAACCACCGTAACCATATGGGGAGCCATACCCGTAACCACCATATCCTCCATAAGGATATCCATAACCACCATAACCACCGGACAATAAAGAACCAGCTAATAATCCACCTGCTAATCCACCTATGAATGGACCACCAAAGCCGAAACCAGGTCTGCCAAAGCCAAAGCCGGGTCTACCAAACCCAAATCCAGGCCTGCCAAAGCCAAAGCCAGGTCTACCAATAAATCTTTCATCTAAATTCATGAGAAAAACCTCCGTTTTGTTTTCTTATCAAATCAAGAATATGCATTAACCTAGATTCTCTCTTGGGTAAATGCCCTTATTTGGTGAAAAATAGGTAAAAAGCAACGAAAGAGAAAAGCCTATTTTTGAAATTATTAGAGTTATTTTTAAGTTTTAGAAAACTACTTGTTCAATATCCAATTTTAAAAGCCATTGGGATTTTTAATCCCAATGGCTTTTAGTTCTTAATGGAATAGCCCATATTTGATGAAGATAAGCTCTTTACAACTTAATATCCATAAACTATAAAAGCTTAATAGAGAGAAGGTGAATTCAATGCAACAAGGACACTCCTCATATGTACCGTGGGAACAGTGGCATCATCAACATCCTCAT
>Ga0209295_1000995_pt1 | contig 10881 bp, 10 predicted proteins | sample Porto_5metaG_FD_187428 | JGI IMG/M metagenome (GOLD analysis project Ga0209295, IMG submission 187428) | Marine algal microbial communities from Porto, Portugal - Porto_5 metaG (SPAdes) (version 2) | ecosystem: Host-associated > Algae > Red algae > Unclassified | place: Portugal: Porto... | reverse complement strand
GTGCGTCTACTCTTGGAGGTTTAAAGCGTAACTTAGAAGCTGGAGAAATCGTAGCACAAGTGGTAAAAGTACAAAAAGCGCTAGATGAACAAGGAGAACGCGTGAGCTCTGTCGTAATTATGGGTATTGGGGAGCCATTTGATAACTATGATGAAATGATGCGCTTCTTAAAAACAATTAACAGTGATGATGGATTAAATATTGGTGCACGCCATATCACGGTATCGACAAGTGGGATCATTCCAAAAATCTATAAGTTTGCTGATGAAAAAATGCAAATCAATTTTGCGATTTCACTTCACGCTCCAAACAATGACATCCGCTCACGCTTAATGCCGATTAACCGTGCGTATAAACTTCCTGATTTGATGGAAGCCATTAAATATTATACGGATAAAACGGGAAGACGTATTAGCTTTGAGTATGGTCTATTCGGAGGAGTAAACGATCAAGTAGAGCATGCGGAGGAATTAGCGGATTTGATTAAAGACGTTAAATGTCACGTGAACTTGATTCCGGTAAACTATGTGCCTGAGCGTGATTATGTTCGTACACCGCGTGAACAGATTTTTGCATTTGAACGTACGCTTAAAAAGCGTGGCGTTAACGTGACTATTCGACGTGAACAAGGTCATGATATCGATGCAGCTTGTGGCCAATTACGTGCGAAGGAGCGTAAAGAAGAGACGAGGTGATTGTATGGAAACTGTCTTCATGACAGACCGAGGGAGAGTTAGACAACACAATGAAGATAACGGAGGGGTATTTTTGAACCAACACAATCAGCTGCTTGCAATTGTGGCTGATGGTATGGGAGGTCATCGAGCTGGCGACGTCGCCAGTGAGATGGCGGTTCAAAAATTGCAAATAGCGTGGGAAGAAGCGGACAAAGTAACGTCTCCTGATGAGGCGACGCAGTGGATTCGTACGCATGTTTCGCAAATTAATCAAGATATTTATCAGTATGCTCAGGAGCATGAAGAGTGTAAAGGGATGGGTACAACAGTTGTACTTGCTTTATGCACCGGTACGTTTTGTGCGATTGGTAATATAGGAGACAGCAGATGCTATATTTCCAATGAATATGGATTTCAACAAGTAACAGAAGATCATTCTCTTGTGAATGAACTCGTAAAAAATGGTCAAATCACAAAAGAAGATGCTGAGCATCATCCACGAAAAAATATCTTATTGCGAGCACTAGGTACCGAAGAAAATGTTAGTTTAGATGTAAAAACAATTGAAGTGGAAAAAGAAGATCGATTATTATTATGTTCAGATGGACTGACAAATAAGGTAACGGAACAAAAGCTGAACGAAACGTTATCAACAAGTTCATCACTTCACGAAAAGGGTACGAGCCTGATTCAATTAGCAAATGAGCTTGGTGGAGAAGACAATATTACACTTGCAATTGTGGACTTTACATCTGAAAGTGGGTGAGAGTGTTGCTAATAGGTAGACGGCTAAACGACCGTTATAAGGTATTGCAAGTAATTGGTGGAGGCGGAATGGCAAACGTCTATTTAGGTCGCGACATGATTTTGGATCGTGATGTGGCAATTAAAGTGCTTCGCTTAGACTTTGCAAGTGACGATGCGTTTATAAAGCGTTTCCATCGAGAAGCACAATCTGCTACGAGTATTGCTCATCCTAATATTGTCAGCATTTATGATGTTGGAGAAGAAGAAGATATTTACTATATCATCATGGAATATGTACCGGGTATGACATTAAAGCAATACATTCTGCAAGAATCACCATTATCTCTTGATAAAGCCATACATATTATGACGCAGATTACATCAGCTATTGCCCATGCTCATCAGTACGGAATTATTCACCGGGATATTAAGCCTCAAAATATTTTAATTGATCATGATGATACCATTAAAGTTACTGACTTCGGCATTGCCGTAGCACTAAGTTCTACAACCATTACGCATACTAATTCTGTTTTGGGCTCTGTTCATTATTTATCTCCTGAACAGGCAAGGGGAGGGCTTGCGAATAAGCGTTCTGATATTTATTCGCTTGGCATTGTCCTATTTGAATTGCTAACGGGTCGAGTCCCTTTTTCTGGGGAATCGGCTGTGTCAATTGCATTAAAACATTTACAGACAGAGACACCTTCTCCAAAAAGGTGGAATCCATCTATCCCTCAAAGCGTGGAGAATGTTGTATTAAAAGCAACAACTAAAGATCCATTTTACCGATACAGTTCCGTCGAAGAACTCGAAGCGGATTTACAGTCTGCTGTTCATCCAAATCGTTATAATGAACAAAGGTTTACGGTGCCTGATGATGAAGAAGTGACAAAAGCCATTCCAGTTATTAAGGAGGATTTTGTTGAATCCGAAGAAACGCATGTACCTGTGAGAAAACCACCTCACTTAGAGCGTGAAGAACAAGAGGAAGAAGAATTAAAGCCTAAGAAAAAAAAGAAGAAAAAGAAAAAAGGTAAAAGCAAGCTGATTGTAACGCTTGTTTTAATTTTTTTGCTGCTGGCAGCTGCTAGCGTAGCCGCCGTTACATTTATTCCGGCTTTATTACTGCCAAAAGACGTAAAGGTTCCTGATTTACATAATCAAGATTATGAATCAGCAGTAACCGATTTAGTTTCTTTAGGCTTTAAAGTGAAGAATCCTAAAGATATATCCGATAATGAGGTGGAAGAAGGCGACGTGGTTAAAACGATGCCAGAAGCGGGAGACGTTATCAAAGAAGGATCTAACGTCATTATTTATCGAAGTACAGGAAAGAAAAAAGAAGCATTTAACCGGTACATTGGAAGAAGCTTTACGGAAGTAAAGAGTCTGTTAGAGAAGCAGGATTATAAAGATATCCAATCCATCGAAGTTGAAAGCACAGAGCCAAAAGGCAATATTACAGATCAGACGCCTAAAGAAACCGAACAAGTCGTGCCGGAAGATACAACGGTTACGCTATGGGTAAGTAAAGGTCCGCCTAAGATTACATTAAAGGATTTCTCGGGCTGGACGGAAAAAAGCGTAAAAGATTATGCATCAGATGAAGATATTGAAGTGGACGTAAAAACAGCGTATTCCGACACTGTTGAAAAAGGCCTTGTGATGTCTCAAAAGCCTGCAGCGGAGCAGAGTATCGAGCAAGGTGATAAGCTCACTATTACGGTCTCAATGGGCAAAGAGCCAAAAGCTCCTCAAACGGTGTCAGTGGATGTGACTATTCCGTATAAAGAAGAGGCTGACACCGAAGCAAGCACGGAACAAGGCGACGCAACGGAAACAGGCGATGTCACCGAAACAGAAGAGGAAAAGCCAAAGCCGCAAAAAGTACAAATTTATATCGAAGATGCAGATAACGATATGTCGGTTCCTGCTAAAGAACTAACGATTACTGAAACAACGAAAGAATCATTCGATGTTTTAGTTGATGAAAATGAAAAAGCGTCTTATAAAATTGTCCGAGACGGGGAAGTTATTGAAGAAAAAGACGTTGAATATCCAGAGTGATAGGAGTGAGGTTATGCCAGAAGGAAGAATTATTAAATCCCTTAGCGGATTTTATTATGTTCTTCATGACGGACAAGTAACGCAATGTCGTGGACGAGGTGTTTTTCGTAAAAAGAAGGTAACACCTTTAGTCGGTGACAATGTAGTATTTCAGGCGGAAAATAAGCTTGAAGGATATATACTTGAAATTAAAGAACGTAAAAATGAATTAGTTCGTCCCCCTATTTCAAATGTTGATCAGGCGCTGCTTGTTTTTTCAGCGATTGAACCTGATTTTAGTACAATGCTTCTTGACCGATTTTTAGTGTTAGTGGAGTCTAATCATATTGAACCTATTATTTGTATTTCAAAAGTAGATCTTTTATCACAGCAGCAAAAGCAAGAAATCGAGCAATATGCCGAAGAATATCGTAAAATAGGATATGAGGTCATTTTAACGTCGACAGTCACAGAAAAAGGCATGGAACAAATTCAGCCGTTATTTGAAGATCGCGTAACGGTTATTGCCGGACAGTCAGGTGTAGGTAAATCTTCACTGTTAAATACACTTAAACCAGAGCTTGAGTTAAAGACAAATGATATTTCAATGTCACTTGGAAGAGGAAAGCATACAACACGTCATGTAGAACTGATTTCGTTTGGTGAAGGTTTAGTAGCCGATACGCCAGGCTTTAGCTCATTGGAATTTTTAACGTTAGAAGTAGAAGAGTTAACCGATTGTTTTCCTGAAATGTCGCGTTTGAGTGAACAGTGTAAATTTCGAGGTTGTTTGCATGTGAAAGAACCAAAATGTGCGGTGAAAGAAGCATACGAACAAAAAGAAATTCCGAGTTATCGCTACGAACATTACTTGCAATTTGTTGAGGAAATTAAGCAAAGAAAGCCGAGGTATTAAAAATGACAAAAATCGCACCTTCCATTTTATCTGCCAATTTTTCAAAGCTTGCTGAAGAAATTCGTGAAGTTGAAGCAGGTGGAGCAGACTACATCCATATAGACGTTATGGATGGCCACTTCGTTCCTAATATTACAATTGGACCGCTTATCGTTGAGGCTGTACGCCCTGTCACAACACTGCCATTAGATGTACATTTAATGATTGAAAACCCAGATCAATACGTTCCAATGTTTGCAAAGGCAGGTGCCGATATTTTAACGGTACATGCTGAAGCGTGTACTCATTTGCACCGCACCATTCAATTAATTAAAGAGCACGGCATGAAAGCAGGCGTTGCTTTAAATCCTGCAACGCCAATTGACGTGGTGAAGCATATCTTAGAAGATATCGATCTTATTTTATTAATGACGGTGAACCCAGGCTTTGGAGGACAAAACTTCATTCCAAGTGTACTGCCGAAAATTGAGCAAATCTCTCAGCTTATTGAAATTCGTCACCTTTCTATTGAAGTAGAGGTTGATGGAGGAATTAATGAAGAAACAGCAAGAAAATGTGTGGAAGCAGGAGCAAATGTTTTAGTGGCTGGCTCAGCTATTTACAATCAAGAAGATCGAGCTGGCGCAATCAGTCAAATTCGCACAACTGTTCAAGCGTAAGTAATAAAAGCTGCTGTGTACAACGGGTAGAACTTGTACACAGCAGCTTTTTCTTTTAGGATAAAGAAAACATATTGATTTCGTTCATTTTTTAATAGAAAAGGAGCATATACATAATGAAAATTCATATTCTAGCAGGGGGACCGGATGAACATATGCCACCCCTGCACCAATCAAATGATGTAAAGTGGGTAGGAGTAGACCGCGGCGTATTCCTTCTTCTTCAACAAGACATTTTGCCCGTGAAAGCATTCGGAGATTTTGATTCCATTACAAATGAGCAGCTTAAGCTAGTGAGAGAAGCATTACAAGATGTTGAATTGTATCCTGCGGAAAAAGATGCAACTGATTTGGAACTTGCTTTTGAGTGGGCAATAGAGCAAAAACCGGACAGTATTTGTATCTTTGGAGCAACAGGTGGAAGGCTTGACCACATGTTTGGAAGCATTCAGCTCCTGTACAAAGGGTTAAAAAAGAAAGCGAATGTACAAATGATTGACAATCAAAACGTCATTCAATTGTTTGAACCAGGCACTTATCATGTTGATCGTTTAAAGGAGTTTCACTATATTTCATTCGTTCCTTTTGCAGGCGGTGTAAAAGAGCTTACGCTAGAAGGTTTCAAATATCCGCTCAATAAGCATGAAGTAGAACTCGGCTCAACTTTATGTATTAGCAATGAACTTATTCAACAAAGAGGTACTTTTTCATTTACAAAAGGCATATTAATGATGGTAAGAAGCAATGATAAACGTTGCTTGTGATGAAGTATGGAAAATGAGAGCAGGACATAGGGCTTTCTTTAAAAGGAGATAAAGTGTGGAGACGGTTAGGAGGGACAGTATGAAATTCTATACAATCAAACTTCCAAAGTTTTTAGGTGGCATCGTAAAGGTCATGCTTAATTCGTTTAAAAAAGATTAACAACGCCGGAATAATAAAAGAAGCACCATAAAATATGGTGCTTTTTCATTATAAAGATTAAACGCGTTGAACTTTACCAGACTTAAGGGCTCTAGCTGAAACGTACACACGTTTTGGTTTACCGTTCACTAAGATACGTACTTTTTGAACGTTAGCACCCCATTTACGCTTAGTAGCGTTCATTGCGTGAGAACGTGCGTTACCTGAACGAGCTTTTCTACCAGTTACTACACATTTGCGTGCCATGATTTTCCCTCCTAACACCAAAAAAACTACTCAATTCTGTTTTGAGAAATACTATATTAATTTATCACAGCCTTAAAGAGAATGCAATAGTTCTGGAGAAAAGCTTTCAAGAAATTTTCCTTGACATATAAAATGAATCTATGTTCAATAATATAGAGAGTAGAAATAGGTATAACTTGGCTATTACTTATTTTAAGACAAGTTGATACCTGATACTGTCATCTTTAAAAGGGACAAGCTGGACGCCTCTTTTAAAACGAGATTGATTATAGTAGAATATTTATAACCTATGAAAGTAGAAAGGGGAACGAGTATGTCCATCGAAATGAAAACGAAGTATGGTCAAATTGATATCTCTACAGATGTAATTGCAACAATTGCTGGAGGAGCAGCTGTTGATTGTTACGGGATTGTCGGAATGGCTTCAAAAAATCAGCTTAAAGATGGTCTTACAGAAATTCTTCGCAAAGAAAACTTTACACGAGGTATTGTGGTAAGACAAGAAGAGGATGACGTACATATCGATATGTACATTATCGTAAGCTATGGAACGAAAATTTCTGAAATTGCTCATAATGTGCAAACAAAAGTAAAATACACACTGGAACAAACGGTTGGTCTAACGGTTGATTCAGTAAATATTTATGTGCAGGGTGTTCGTGTAACGAACGTTTAATTAAGGAGGAAGATTCGTGTCAATGACAACGTTGGACGGAAAGCGATTTAGAGAAATGGTGCTTCAAGGGGCCCAGCATCTATCTAACAATGCAGATTATGTAGATGCGCTGAACGTTTTTCCTGTACCAGATGGTGATACTGGAACAAATATGAATTTATCGATTACGTCTGGTGCTAAAGAAGTAAAAAATAAACTATCTGATCACATCGGCCAAGTGAGTCAAGCTTTGTCTAAGGGCTTATTGATGGGGGCGCGCGGTAATTCAGGAGTTATTTTATCTCAATTATTCCGCGGTTTTGCGAAATCGGTTGAGCAAAAGTCAGCGATTACAACAGTTGAGTTTGCTGAAGCTCTTGAGCTTGGTGTAGAAACTGCTTATAAAGCTGTTATGAAACCAATCGAAGGAACCATTTTAACAGTAGCTAAGGATACTGCTAAAAAAGCAGCGGCTGTTGCTAAAAAGCAATCTGATATGATTCTGTTCATGGAAGAAGTACTGAAGGAAGCTAATGCTTCGTTAAATCGCACGCCAGATCTTTTACCCGTGTTAAAAGAAGTAGGTGTAGTGGATAGCGGAGGTCAAGGGCTTGTTTTAATTTATGAAGGGTTTTTAGCTGAATTAAAAGGTGAAAAACTTCCGGGTGTACCCATGTCAGCTCCTTCGATGAATGAACTTGTAAATGCTGAGCATCATAAGCATGCGCAAAGCCATATGAATACAGAAGATATTGAATTTGGCTATTGTACAGAATTTATGGTAAGGCTGGAAGAGGATAAGCCCGCAGCTAAAACATTCTCTGAAGAAACGTTTCGCCAAGATTTAAGTAAATGGGGCGACTCATTGCTTGTCGTATCTGATGATGAAATTGTGAAAGTTCATATTCACGCCGAGCATCCTGGAGAAGTGTTAAACTACGGGCAGCAATATGGAAGTTTAATTAAAATGAAGATTGAAAACATGAGAGAACAGCATAGCAGCATCGTTTCAGATGAAGAAAAGCCTGCAGTAAAAAAGGCTGAAAAACAGCCCTTTGGCATTGTTACTGTATCAATGGGAAAAGGAATTGCTGAATTGTTCAAGAGCCTTGGGGCAACGGTTGTCATTGAAGGCGGACAAACAATGAATCCAAGTACGGAGGATATTGTCAAAGCGATTGAAGAAACAAATGCTGAACAGGTACTTATTTTACCTAATAACGGAAATATTGTGATGGCTGCTAACCAAGCGGCTGCTGTTGCCGGCAGTCACGTTTCGGTTGTCCCGTCTAAAACGGTTCCTCAAGGAATGACAGCGCTGCTATCATTTAATCCTCAGCAAAGCTTAAAAGAAAACGAGGAAGTAATGACAGAAGCTCTGCAACACGTGAAAACAGGACAAGTAACGTATGCAGTTCGCGATACAAATATTGATGGCCTTGAATTAGCTAAAGGCGATTTTATGGGTATTGCCGAAAAGAAAATCGTCGTAAAAGATTCAGAGAAATTAGAAGCAGCGAAAAAGCTATTGACTTATATGATTGATGACGAAGCGGAAATCCTTACGATTCTTCAAGGAGAGGATGTCTCAGACGATGAAGCTGAAGCGCTAACATCGTTTGTAGAAGAAACGTTTGAAGAAGTTGAGGTAGAGCTTCATAAAGGAGATCAACCTGTATATTCTTACATTTTTGCAATTGAATAACAAAAAAAGAAGCATCCTTTGGGAGGAGGCTTCTTTTTTTGTGTTTTTTAAGTTAAATACGAACTATTTTATTTTTGCATGTTGTAATTGTTCGGTATATTAGGTATATTAGTTGAAAAGAACCCGTTTGTATGGTAGTTTTGAAAACTGATTGAGTCAAATGTGAAAGAAAACAGCATGAGAGGAGAGACAACAGTGGATATTTTAAAAGGAACAGGTTTATTATTATTAGTTTTATTTTTATTTTGGTTGTTTAGCAACAAGGCACCTTATGGCATGAAAGCAATGGGGGCTCTGGCAAGCGGAGCGGTAGCTGCGTTTCTCGTAGAGGCCTTTCAGTCATATGTAGGAGGAGATTTACTAGGTATTTCATTCTTAGGTGAAGTTGGAAAGGCTGCAGGAGGAATGGGAGGAGTTGCGGCGGCAGCACTAGTTGCTTTGGCGTTAGGAGTATCCCCTGTATATGCTCTTATGATGGGTGTGGTGTGTTCAGGACTAGGCTTGCTACCTGGATTTTTTGCGGGATACCTTATGGCGTTTGTAGTGAAATTTATTGAGAAAAAGGCACCTGCTGGTCTAGATTTACTAGGCAACATCTTAATTGCAGCACCTTTAACAAGATTAATTGGTAATGCATTCTCACCTATTGTAGATGCGACGCTTTTAAATATTGGGGGAATTATTAAAGATACAACAAGTGCTAGCCCTATTTTGATGGGAATTATTTTAGGGGGAGTTATTACAGTAGTAGCAACGGCTCCGCTTAGCTCAATGGCTTTAACAGCTATGCTAGGGTTAACGGGATTGCCTATGGCGATTGGAGCTCTTGCTGTGTTTGGTTCTTCTTTCATGAACTATGTGCTGTTTGATCGATTAAAAATTGGGGATCGTCGTACAACCATTTCGGTTGCAGTTGAACCTTTAACACAGGCGAATATTATTTCAGCAAATCCGATTCCTATCTACATTACAAACTTTGTTGGAGGTGCACTAGCCGGTGTGGTTGTGGCTCTGTTCGGATTGGTAAATGATGCTACAGGCACGGCAACGCCAATCGCAGGACTTGCAGTAATGTTTGGGTTTAATGACCCTATGAAGGTCACAATTTGTGCAGTACTTTGCGCACTAGCCGGGGCATTAGCTGGATTTATAGGTTCAGTTGTTTTTAAAAACTTTAAAATTAAAACAGTGGACGATGTAGCTTCCGAGCAAAAAGCAGCTTAAGGAAATCATCTTTTTCTGCATAATATAGCAAAAAAAGCGGTGTGCTTATCCTATTTTTATGGATAAATACACCGCTTTTTTTGTGCGTGAATCTCTAATAAAAATGAGAATTTTTAAATTTTTTAAGAGCGTGAAACAAAGCTTCCAAAAAGTCGAAAGCTCAAGTAACATATAAGTAATAACAATGTCTAAATAGCAGGGGGAAAATCCTTATGAAATATAAATCTGTCTTTGATATTATTGGTCCGGTCATGATTGGACCATCTAGCTCACATACAGCTGGTGCAGCGCGTATTGGACGAGTTGCTCGAACACTTTTTGGCAAGCAGCCCACAAAAGTTGTGGTTTCATTATACGGTTCTTTTGCTCAAACGTATAAAGGGCACGGAACAGATGTAGCGTTGATTGGCGGTATTCTAGATTTTGATACATTCGATCAGCGTATTCCGCAATCTTTGGACTTAGCTAAAAAAGAAGGAATCGACGTCACATTTGTTGAGGAAGCGGCAATCACAGATCATCCGAATACTGCTCGCATTAAAATGAGCGACGGATTAAAGGAAATTGAAGTTGTTGGAATTTCAATTGGCGGGGGGAAAATTCAAATTACGGAGCTAAACGGATTTGAATTAAATTTATCAGGCATGAATCCAGCTATTCTCGTTGTGCATAATGACCGATTTGGTGCCATTGCGACCGTTACAAATATTTTGATGAAACATTCAATTAATATCGGACATATGGAAGTATCTCGCAAAGAGCGCGGAGAAGTAGCGCTCATGGCAATTGAAATGGATACGAATATTGAAGATGATGTAATTGAAGAGTTAAAAACATTGCCTCATATTATTCAAGTAACAAGAATGGTTGAGTAGGATAGAGCGAATAGGAACGGCTTGAGAGAATAACTGAAGCCGAGTGTTTATAGATGATTCTAAAGTGAAAATAAGACAGAATAATAGCGGAGGTTACTATGTTTCGAAACGTAGCAGAACTAGTAGAATTAGCAGAAAGTCAAAATGTAAAAATTGCAGAGATTATGATTCAACAGGAAATAGACATCACGGGAGTTACCCGTG
>Ga0209295_1000994_pt1 | contig 10883 bp, 19 predicted proteins | sample Porto_5metaG_FD_187428 | JGI IMG/M metagenome (GOLD analysis project Ga0209295, IMG submission 187428) | Marine algal microbial communities from Porto, Portugal - Porto_5 metaG (SPAdes) (version 2) | ecosystem: Host-associated > Algae > Red algae > Unclassified | place: Portugal: Porto... | reverse complement strand
GCGTTCCGCTCAACCCCTCAACCGTTGGAGGTTGGCACTCGGAGGTGCCACCAGCGGCCTCTGCAGCCTGCGCGTCCTGCGTGCTCTACGGCGGAAGCTCTCAGCGCTTCCCAGCAAGCAAGTGGTCGTGACGTGCTCTGGCGCCCACCTCGCGTCGCTGGCCGCGGATATCCAGGAACGCGTGTCCTCTGTGTGTCCCAGGGATCTGTTTTTGTAGAGGCCGGTGAACGACCCGGCTGCGTGCAACAACGCGGCGGCCGCTGAGCAAGGCCCCACCGATGCTGCCGTCTCCCTCCCGGGCTCCCCACCCACGTCGGCGCCGGACGTGCGCATTGTCCTCTGGCGGGACAAGGTCGGCGATCCGGGGACGGTGAAAGTTGTGGCTTCATTTATCAATCAGGCGCACCAAAATAGCCCCGCCAAAACCATCCTGGTCGGAGTTTGCCCCTGTGACGACGACACGTATGACGAGTTGGCTGCAATGCTGGAGACAAATCTTCCCCAGATTGACGCCCTCCTGCGCGACGGCGTCATGGTGCGTGGCGCCTGTCGTCCGGTGCGCCTGATACTAGGCGGCGACTTCGCCGCGCAATGCTGTCTGCTTGGTCAGAAGGGTGCCACCGCTACGCAACATTGTCTGGGATGCAAGCGCACCCGGTGGCCGAGTGACCAGCAGGCGCTGCTCGACGCAATCTACGGGACGCTTCAAGACGTGTCTGGCAGCGGGAATCTGCGAGAGTGCACCCACTTTGCTGACCGCATGGCGGTTGAACGATGCGACGCGGATGGCGGGCAAGCCCGGCACACATGAGCATCATTGCTCGGTGGCGCGAAGTCCCTTACTTGGGATTGACCCCCGGCAGATTGTACCGATTCCTCTGCACACAACTCAAGGAGTTAACCACCGACTCCTCCGACTTGCCGTGGAGATGGTGATGGAGAACCGGAGCGCGACTGACGGCGCTGTCGCTGGGCGGCAAGCGGGCAAAGACTTTGCGCTGGAGCTCGTGGGGTTATTACATGAGAGGGTGCGTGTGCGACCTACCTCCTTACATGATGGACTGTTCATCGGTCGCGATTGCCACACCATCGGCGACCACAGCGCGATCCTGTGTGCCGCGCTCGTCGGCAAGGTCTCACTGGCGCACCTCGCTGCCTAATAGGAGGCCTGGTCACTTTGGAACAGGGTCCGAAAGACTCTGAACCGCGCGGCCATCGTTCCTGGGGAGGAAGTCCTGGAGTCTCGCGCGGATACGTCGGCCATGGTGACCCTGTTGAAGGGGAGCTTTGGTTGGTTTTCGATATCCCCGAAGATCCACATTTTGGTGTTCCACGCTTCAGACTTTCTAGAGATGTGGGGCAGCATTGGCCTTTACAGAGAACAGGGGCTGGAGGCATGGCATTGGCTTTACGGCCAAAGCGCCGTCAAGTTTCCGGGCGCGACGGAGTTGGAGCGGGCGGCGGGATTGATGAGAGCGATGGCTCTGGCACGCGAGGCGGGCTTGGAAGTCCTCGCGCGCTACGTGGCCAGTCGAAGACCGGCTGCGGCCGGGGCCCTCAGCGCAACGAAGGCGACCGACGAGCGGCGCCGGGAGAACAAACCGCCGCTGCCGTTGTGCGCCGCCGAGATTGCGAAGGCGGTCAAATAGTGCAAGAAGTGGGCAGCGGGCAATACTGATGAGGCCGCCAAGACTTCAGGAGCATATCTCAAAGGCACTGGTGGGCAGAGTGTATGATTAAAGCATAGGACATGTTGTTTGGTACGAGAAATGGCACAGGCGGCACCCCGACCACCAGTTTCATGCGGTAGCCTATTTGTGTGCCAGACTGACTTCTGCGCGAAGCGCCCAGAGTCTCATTCATATACCTGAATGAAAGGGACAACCCGCAAACTCTGCGAGAGCCACGTCCCGCACACAACCCCTAACGACCCACCAAATGCGCCACGGGGGGGCTGTGAGTCTTTATGCTCACCCCCCGATGTTTGGGGACCTCCCATTATGTCTGTCCGGGAAACGATTATGCGCCGTGTTCGAATATGCACGCAGAAAGTGTTTCCCATCATTTCCCCTTCTTTCCCGACCCCATCTTTCTCGACACAGGCGCGGCCGTGGCGCCCTCGCGATCTTTTTCGTGCTCACATTTTCTCAGAAATGGTCCACAGAACCTGCATGTAGACATGCAGCTGAGCACGGAGAGCTATTGAAACGCATGAATGGACCAGCAGAGCGGGAGTTACGGCCTGCCGACCGCCTCTACGGCCCATCAAATGCGCTACAGAGGGGGGGGGGGGTCTTTATGCTCACCCCCCGATGTTTGGAGACCTCCCCCTATGTTTTTCCGGGTAAAAGACATGCGCTGAGCTCTAATATGCTCTCAGATAGTGTTTCCCATCAGTTTACCCTCTTTCCCGACCCCATCTTGCTCGACACAGGCGCGTCTGGGGCGCCCCAGCTATCTTTTCTATTGATACCTTTTTCAGACAATTTGCACAGGTCTGGAAAGGTGGAGCATAGCCCGGCGCAATGAGCCAAAAAGAAGCTTTAACGGTAGAGCAAGAGCCTAGTTATGCCGCGTTTGTCGCATGGCCAAGAGGTACACAGTGAAGCGACCGCGATCGCGGTGTTGCAGTACCCGTAGCAGCGGGTTCAGGATTCGCGCAACGACCGAAAGTGGTTTTTTCGCCACTGTCCCGTGTTGGCCCTTGAGCGCAGGTGGCCGTCGCCACGTTGCGATCTGGTGAGACAAAGAGGCGCCTTTTCGATAGATGGTGGAATAGAGCTGACATCAGGGACTTCGGCCAATGAAGAGTCGCATTTGGATGTGAGAGCCAACCTTGTGCAGCGATTCCTCTTAAAACCCAGAAGAGCCGGAACACTGGGCCTTAACTAGGCGTGAGGAGGGCAGCTTTAGGCCACGATTGTTGATCAAGAAGCCTACTACACTGGCTGTGGCAATAGGGCTGGCAGGATCAACTCGCGCCGTAGGGGTGGGCCATCAACGATGATTTCCTGTACAGTGCAACCCCTCCCTTAACCGTCCCGCGGCTGTTCCGACCGGCACAACTGAGGGGAGGGTCCACCTCAGTAGCCCCCACAGAAGCTACAATTGTGATGTACTTGTCGCCTTTCACGCATCGACCTTTGCACCAGAGAATCAGCTTTTACGGGGGCAATATATATTGGAAGTAGGGCTTTTTTTTTTGACTCGCTCATTTCGGGTACGCACAACCAACTGCCTCCCCTCATGTCTATACGCTCAGCCATATACCTCCACAGTCACCTCACCCAGCGACCAACAGCGGTTGCCGTCGACCGTCTTCCCCCGCATCGACAGTCGTTTTCCTCCGCCATCCCCAGACACTCATTTGCCTCTCAATTGTAAGATGTAGGGTGCTTCTTCCGCCCCCATCCCCCAACTCCAGAACCTCTAGAATGTTGCGTCTCTGCTCACGGTGACGGCTTTGTCTCCCAATGCCTCCGCTGTAGTAAGCGCGATCTCGGACGCCATCGAGGCTCTGAACTCCGCCGCGGTGACCGCTCTGGGCGTCGCGCATGACACGGTGCGAGACGCCGCCGCCATGCGAGCGAGCACCCCCCCCTTTCTCTCGGTTACAGAGACTCCGGCTGCGCCGACTGCGTCAGCGCGAGCAACAAGTATACTTCCGTCAAAAAAGGAGCGCAAGATCCGTGGCTTCATATTGGGGGAGAATCTGCTAATCATCACGCAGTGCGCTGACAAGGTGCCGCGCGAGGCGCTGGCTACACGCTACGGTGTCACCAAGCGGGCGATCTACGGCGTGTGGCAGGGGCGGGTCAACACCTGGGCGGCCGTCGCCCGCGGTGTGCCTCTGGGAGCCCGCTGCATCCATCTGTGCCGCTTTCCGCTCAATGACAAACTGCTTTTGAGTGGTTTATGCGTACTCTGTGGATGGGCCGCGGAAAGATGCCTATCTATCGACATGCTATGAACGTCAAGGCGAGCGAGGTCGCCCGTAGGCAATACCCGCGCGCTCCCTTAGCGGAATCTAACGGGTTTGTGGACCGATGGATTAAGCGCTACGCGATACGGAGTGTACATTTTCATGGGTCGGGGGGAGGGATTGACTATGTGGAGAGAGAGAAGAGGATGGATGTATTGCGGGAGAAAATGGTTGATACGGATTCTTAGAATATAATGAAAATGGGAGAGGCTGCATTGTTTTGTCAACTCTCGCCATGCAACTGCTTCGTGCTTGAGTGTGACGCGAAGGAGGCTCGCGGGACGGATCTAAAACGGGCCAAGGAGCGAATCACGCTCATCATCACGGTCAATGCGACTGGTACCTTCAAGTCAGTCTCCGTCATTGGAAAGGCGACTCAGCCGGTCTGCTCGCGCGGGATCTCCGACCTACCGGTACTGTACTATTCCCAGCGAAATGGGTGGGTGGAGGCCCCGGTCTACGCGAAGTGCTTGGCCGACCTAAGCGAATATTGGGCTTCATTCACGAGCAAGCGGGAATTCCTGGTGATGGACAACGTGTCGGGTCACGATGCGTCAGCAACAAGTGCCCTGTTCGACATTGCTGGGTTGCCGCCGAACGCGACGGCGCGTTTTCAACCATGTGATCAAGGCGTGATGAACGCCACCAAGACCACGTACAGACGTGAGATGATGCTTAGAATGCTCACGACGTTTGACAGGCACTTTGCAGAGACCTCGGACGAGAGGGCCGCACGCAAGGCGCGTGAGGCAAGGGCGAAGCCGGGCGCCTTGGGACAGCTGATGGTCGGAGCCCGCACGTGCTCGACGCGATGCGATTCGTCAAGGAGGCCTTTGACACAGTGACTCCCGCGTCCACAATGCGTTGCTGGCTGGGGGCCAGCTGCACTCCGGTGGACGTGCAGGCCAAGATTTGGGCCCGCTTGGAAGCGGTGGTGGAGAGGGTGCCCGAATCGGGGGCGCCGCTGGTTGAAGATGCCCGTGAGATTGTGACGATGCTCGGACAGGCACGCTGCCTCGGGCCGGACGGCGGTTCAGCGGGCCAAGCCGCTAGTGCAGATTATTGTGTATCGGGGACCCACCCAGATGCACTTGATGACATAGTACACTGGTTAAATGAGGAGACCAGCCCAAATTCTATCTTTTCTACAATTGGTGAGGAGACCGAGACCTGGGAATAATCCTATCTTCTCTATCTCGCATACCTGATGCCAACAGGCGCTTGAACCGACCTCGCCTGAGCGACAGCCAGGTTGCGTACCGACGCAAGGTGGGGGCGGAGTATTCCAGCGCACAGCATGAATAAGACAGGCGACGCGGAGCACAACTCAGTGGGTGGTCGTTGCTTATGAAACTGAGTTCGCCGAGTCAAAGCGGCAGTGGGCCCGACAGGTGACGAAGACCAAGTCGAATATGTCTCCAGTACGTGCAAGCTCCCACGGGATTGCGACTGTGGACCTCGCGCGGAGTTTGACTGGTTCAGAGTGACAGTGCCGCGTCCGACAGACAAACCATGGGCGACGATGCCGAGAAAAATGGAATTGCCAGAAAGACATCTGGTCTGAACTTAGGAGCACATTGATGGCAGAATAGAGGCTCTTTCGACACAGGCTGTCCGTGGAAACGCGCTCCGAGGCGTGGTATTGAAGGCGGGTGGATTTCACGCGGAGGGCCTCTCTCATGTCATACCCCAGGTCAAGTGAGGCGTTGCACTTTAGCCACACACATGAGCCTTTGAAAGACAGAAGAACTTCGACGGGGCCCGCAGCGAACACAGTCATTGCCGTCAGATTCGACGCACTCTTCGCCACCAAACGGTTCCCCAACAGACGGTCCGTTCCGCCCAGCATCCAACGAAACTTACAACCGTTGGGCTCCGTCGGTGCCGAAAGGCGTGTCCAATCGGTCTCGTGTGGGGCACGCGCGATCGCTTTGTTTCGGAACTTCAAGGGCAGCGAAACGGCACCGAGGTCCAAACAGGCCCGTTTGGCGGCCCTCCAAAGCGCTCCGCTAAAGCATGGTTCCGAACGTGTCGACCCGACACCAATAGGATAGGTGACCCGTGGCATGCAGACACCATCGAGTGAGGCACCTTTAACAGATTCTTCGGCGCGGAGGGCCGGCCGGCCACAATTCTGACGCCGATGACTGCGCTGACCTCCTTAAAGGGGGTAGGAGCACATTGCCGCTTTTTCCTTGCAACATGTGTGGAATAGCCTTGTGGGACGTCCACATTCTATTGCGGCTGGACAACAAGAGTCCCCACAAAAGCTTTTTCGAAGCCAGTTACACTCTCTGGCGCAAGCCACCACAATTATATTGCCCATATCTCAACAATCAAAAAGTGCTGATATCGCTTAAGTAGCCAATGAGAGAACGAGCACGAAAAGGAACTGAACAATAGGTATCCTGCTAGGCGACGCGAGCGATGTCATCAGTGATGGTACAGCAGCTGACCATGATGGAGCAGTGTATCGTCCGCTTGCGTACTGATGGTATTTTCATCCCGCCTACACCACGAAAGAACCACCTATTGTTGCGGGAGGACCCACAGAAGCAGCCGTAGGCAGCCCACAAATGCTTCACAATACGGCTGTACGACGGCTAGGCTACAACTTTATGTGAAGCGCAAGGGGGCGCTCGTTGATGTCCGGGCTCGCCCTATCCTGTCTTGTTGCCTTGCGGTGATCATGTCTGTGTAAAGATCTTCAGTCAGCCGCCAAACGAAAGTCTTGTACACAATTTTGTGGCTAAAGCATGCCTTGATTGCAATGTCAGGGGGATCCCGCAAAAAAATGCGGTGTCCAAAAGAGCGAGAAAGGCGATTGTGCTCCTACCCCCCATAAGGAGGGCAGAGCTGATGTCCCGGGGATAGCCTTGCCAGAGCCCGAGCTTGACGCATGATGTGCCCAATTTTGGATTGACGGTTGGAGAGCCAGTAGCAGGGCCACGCATTGCCCGCGCGTGGCCGTTGAGATGGGCGGTCGCCTTGATTGCTGGACACGCCCTAAGAGCATCTCCACCAATGGCTCCAACAGTCCAAACAGCCAAAAGTGGCGCCGTTTGGCCGCTTGGATGGTTGGAGCATTGATGGCTGGGATCTGCTTCAAAACTACGGTGTGACCGGAGTGTGACGACCCGTAAAGAGACTTGTTTACATTTGTTATTCACTGAATTCATCTCATGGCCGCCTCACGTGATCGCCCCTCATTTGGAGCTTGAACGACAGCGCGACTCCAAAGAGGCCTGTTCGGAGGCGCCCCGAGCCGTTCAGCCAATCCCTGGTTCGGTGTTCGGACCACAAACACCAATGGAAAGCGTGAACCGTGGCGTGCCGACAGTGTCGAGAGAATCTCCCGTGCTTCGGAGTTCGTCGATCGATCGCGCTCGATCGAACATAAGTAAGAAGAACTGTTACCAGTGGCTAGAGACGCCACCAGATAAGATGTCGATGGATGAGTACTCAGTAGTGCATCCTCCACCATACTCTACTCCAACTGGTTGTCGTGGTCGCGTCGTGTATCCTCTACTGTCTTCGTCGCGCCCGTCCTCATCACAGTGGCTTGTACCGGAGGCACATCGGCCAGACACCGTCCCGGCCGCGCGCGTTCCCGTCGTGATGGTTAAAGGATTCCAGTGGACCGAGAGAGAGGAGCTGGGGATCACCACGGGGTGAATAGCGAGGTATAACAGGCCCGATTTGGGGATGAGCTTGAAGTCGGCCAAGATTTTTGAGGGCATTAGCATTGTTGTTCTAACGGAGCGAACTAACTACCCCGCGACGATGAAGGATCCGAGGTACTGGGATGCTCGTAGTGCTGGCACCGTGCGTACCCGCTGGCTTGAATATATCGCGCCAGATTCCACGCGCCGAAGCGTGTGCCTTGCATCATTCACCCGGTCTCCCCACACGGGGATGCCCACCAAGGACCTGATTTACTTGGCTATTGCGATATTCAACAAGCGTGATGATTACATAGCTGAAGCTCCGGGGCCTTCTGGGGGTCGTTCGCTTTCTTTCATCTTGGCAACTCCTGCGTGAATACCGACGCTTCTCTGACACTTTCCCTGTCCCCTCTTCTGGCTCCGCGCGTCCGCCCCCGTCTGTTATTGTGGACGAGGAGGCCCATGGAGAGAATTACACGTTTCCGGTCGCGGCTACTGCGGGCGCTGGGTCCCCATTGGCGGTCACAGCAGGCGCGGGGTCGAGAAAAAGCGGATCGGGGTCCTCCGTGAACAATTACCAGCCTGCTGCATCTCCAATGGGGTATAAGCGCACTGAAGATCAGGCTGCGCTGCTGGCAGCCACGGCTGCAATGCACAGACGGGTTCGGGAGCTGGCACAGGCCTCGGTCCGCAAAGGCGAAACTCTCAAGAACATAGAGCGTACCGTTTTTTTATATTCCGCGCAAATGCGCAGCACCCCGGCGGCGCAGGAGTCTCGGGCTCCAACTGCGGCTCGGACGGTAGCAGATATGGAGGAGGAGGACGAAAAAGCTCGTGTTCGGCGGGACCGGCTAGCCTCAGAACGCGCGCGCGCAGCTGCGGAAGCGAGGCGCGTGCGAGTTATTGAGGACGCTGCAGCGCAGGCTGAGCCACGCCGCGCGGCGACATAGGCTGCACTTCTGGAAAGCAGCGCGGCTATGGCAGCCACAGCCGCCCGTTCGTTATTGGGGAGGGGGAGCAGCAGCGAGGATCTCTTTCCCGCAGACTGAGAGGGATCACCGACTACAGCGGGTGGCGTCGCTCGGATTCCCCAAGGCGTGGGTGCATGTACCGTGCCTGCCAGAGGTGAAGGTCGCGGGATGGGAGCGTGGAGGGTGCGAGGGGGGTGGTGGGTGGCACAGAGGGCGCGGTGGATAGTGCGGGAGGAGCGGTGCAGGGCGCGGGGGGGGGGGCGCAGGGCGCGGTGGGGATGGTGACGGGCACAGAAGACATCTGAAAGTGGAGGGTGACCGTTTTGGTAGGTCAACTGGAGAGGGAGTGCTGTGGAGTGGCACCGCCGTTGCCGGCGTGCCGCACGGCGGTCCATGTACCGTGTCAAGAGCCGTGGGTGGTGAGGTACACCTTTTCGGGGGCTTCCAACTTCCCCTGACGCACGCAGCCTGGAGCTGTGGGGACGGCGAGGGGAATCTGAACTCGATCATCTTCACGGGTGGCGGCGCATCAGCACCTGTCGACGGCGGCACCAACCAACATGGCAGCAGCACAACTGTGGGCTACGAAGACGCCCTCCTTGACACAATTTGCAACGACCACTACGCTGCCCCGACAGCCCGCTCGGCCTGGACGGGAGCCGGTACAACCTCAGGAGGTCCCGGATCCGGCGCCGCGCCGTGGTGTGGCGTCGACGCTTGCACCGCGACGGCGCGGGCGGGTCGCCCGTACCCTGTGTATCCCGGGGTTTTCCCCCCGAAATCCCGGGTAACCCGGGATTCCAGTAAGAAACGACATCCTAGGAGGCAGGTATCCGGGAATGCCGAGGCCCCTGGTTGTGGGCCTTTTGGACGGGCCCCACATTTCCAGTCAACAACGCACAGCGACTTGCAGGTTTAGGCACCCCCTTGCGGATCAACACTCAACAGCCGGCCGGTGTTCTTGGGTCGACTGCGCGGCACGTCCTAGATCTGGGCCCAATCACAAAGGTTGAACAGCTGTGTCAGTGCGGCGACGTATCCGCGCGCGTCGCTTCGCTCTTCCCGACGGGGAGGGCGGAAGAGAGTGCCGCAGAGTCAACATCTGTAAGCAGTAAAAGCTTCGAAACACAGCAGCGCATTCAGTAGATCGTGGGTGGCTACAGCAGTTCCAGCCACGGGACAGCATCACAAGCCGATGGAAGGTTCGAGAATACTCCACTTTCATCGGACTGTGGACAAGAGAGACCAATCGACTTCTGGATGCCATCTTATCTCAGTCATCTACAGAATGCACAACCCTCCACGGCACCAACAGCGCCTCTTCTCCGCGCCAACACCGCGAAAGCCTACTCCTTGGTTTTTGCGCCCAACCCAGCAATGCGCGCCGCCTACCCACGCCTAGAGCATCTTTGGTAAATGGAGCCGATCGCTGCGCCCTACGATACCATGCACGTGGTGCTTCTGAACATCTTTCATCACCGATGGAAACTTTTTTGGGGGCTGAAGCTCGTAAACAAGAAGAAGGACGAAACCTACATGATGCCAAAGGCTATCGTGTCTCTCATCGGCCGGGAACTGAGGGAAGAGCGGCGTACAGTGCCCTTGGCCCAGGCCAGGGCTCTAAAGAATGTTGACATCCACTTCAAGGCATTTGAGGCCTTCGATTGGACGCATTTCATCCTCTGCAGCGGAGAATTCCTCCTTGCCAGTCGATCTCCAACAGCGCTTTACGGTATCTTCATGGCGCTTAGCCGAGCGTGACGCATAATGTTCCGGCCTAGGAGCGTGACTAAGGCAGAAATCGAATCGATTGATGGAGACATCGAGTAGTTCGTATCCAGCTACTACGCTATGATCAACCGCGGAACGGCCGAGCGTCTGCTGCTCCGCCGATATACGATTGCGTCTCTTTCAGACGTAGTTTCCCTAATCTGGGCATGTGGCCCGGCCATCGTCGTATGGCAGTTGCCGATGGAGCAAAAACTTGGAGCGCGCGGCAAGCTGATCGGATCGCAATTCAGTCCCCACACCTGCTGGGTGCGGCGGCGGGGCGGGCTTCTACAGCACCCGCCCCGCGGCCGCCGCCCCGACCAAAACACCCCCCCCCTCACGACCGCACCAACACCCCCCCCGCGCCGCCGCGCCGCCGTGCCGCCCCCTTGCCGCCGCCGCGCCGCCACGCCGGCGCCACGCCGCGGCCGCCGACCTCGCGGGCGGCGGTGGCGGCGGCGGCACGGCGGCGATCGTGCCGCCGCCGGCGCGGCG
>Ga0209295_1000990_pt1 | contig 10905 bp, 6 predicted proteins | sample Porto_5metaG_FD_187428 | JGI IMG/M metagenome (GOLD analysis project Ga0209295, IMG submission 187428) | Marine algal microbial communities from Porto, Portugal - Porto_5 metaG (SPAdes) (version 2) | ecosystem: Host-associated > Algae > Red algae > Unclassified | place: Portugal: Porto... | reverse complement strand
ATAAAAATTTGTACCACTGCCAAACCGCCTAATGCAATACGTTTTGTTTTTTTCCGAAAATAAAAAACAGCAAATACGTTGAAAATGAGCGTCAAATACAAAAAGGAACACAGCAGGTTTTTTTGCGCCGAAAGCCCGGTCAAATCCCGAAAGCTGTTGTAAGCCAATCGGAAAAGCGTAGGCGATTGACTCATCTGCCAGAAAGTGACTGCCAAAACCGCAAGCGTAGTCGCTACATTACACCATAGTAAGATTGGGATTATTTTGCCTTCATTTTTAATCAATAAAAAACGTAATACCCAATGAGTCAGCAGCGTAGCCGCGACTTTTTGAGTAGAAAAAATGGCTTCAGCAGTATTCCACGCCCACAAAACCGACGCCGCAGAGACAAACAACCAAGTCGCAAAACAAATATCTACCCAAGTCAGGTACTTTTCTTTCGGAAAATTTTTTGCAAACAATACCACCCCACCCATCAGCACCGCCGACCAACAGATAAAGCGAGGCACTAAGGCAATATCCATCACCGTCCACAATTGGAAAACAGGCGTAATGACCAGCAGGGCGATTAGGAATATTTTTGTACGTATATCGAATTTCATAAACCGAAAAATAAAGGAAACATCTCCGAAGTCGGAGACGCTCCTTTAATCAAAATTGCTTATCTAAAGATGAGCCATTAATTACCTCCACAATCTTCTATCGTGCCGGAAAATTCTGTCCCCAGCGGTATCTCAAAGCCATTGCCGAAGATGATGGTTTCTCCTGCTTTGTAGTCGGTATCGCCTGTGAGTGTGCCGTCTGAGTTGATGGTTCTGTCGGCTTGGTATAGACCTTCAGGTATTGTACCTCCGGGTGTAAGCAGTGTGGGGCAGGTGCCGTCGATGCAGTCGATGAGGTTGCCGTTGTCGTCGTAGATGGGGAGGTATTGTCCTTCTACGGTGATGGTGAATGACTCCGATGCTCCAATAGCATCCGAAATCGTGACTTGGTAGATACCTGAGGTAAGGTCATTAATCCGTTCGGTGGTTTCTCCTGTGTTCCATTGGTAGGAATAAGGAGGTGTACCACCTACGGCATTGACCGCCGCATAACCATAACTCAAACATTGAGCATGTAATACAGAAACATTGGCAAGCAACTGACCGGAAACAATATCATCGTCCGGATAAACATCAAAATTACTGATGCCTAAGATGTCATCTAACTGACCGTCAGATTCTATCCTTTTGCCACCTCTTACACGCATTTCAAAGGGGTCGCCCGTAGGAATATCATTTGTGATAATGATAAAAGAAGCAACCGGACCGTTACATAGTATATCTGTTCCGTTTGTACGGGTAATAGCTCCGTAAAATTTATTTTCCACCTCATCCAACAACTCGAATGTACTGCTTGGTTGGAGAGAAGAAGAAGATATATCCATCATCACCTCTGAAACATTGAGCAACTCAAAATCAAACTCAAATGCCAAACCGTGTGCAGATACCGGATTGCCGTCCATATCTTCTACACGAAGGTCATACACCGGATCTCCACCACTAGTCGTCCTTCTTTCTAAGCGATATACAAAGTCTGCCGATATGCTTTGCGGTGCGCCAAAGCTGTGTATTCTATTGAAATTCAAATGGATAACTTGAAGGTCATCGCCATCTACTATTCCATTACCATCGCCGTCTTGGTGCATACTGTTGACGCCATCTACGTTTTGCGTCCATTGGGTGGCGGGTTGAGCAAACCAGTCTGTGGTGGGCGTGCCTTGCGACCATACGATAGTAGAAGTTCCTTGCCGTAACCAGTTGCGCTCAGATCCTGTAGAACCGGAAGCCAAGCCCCATGCCAGTGCATCTTCTTCATTCGCTGTACCGTCATTATTAAAATCTCCGGGCCAAACTGACTCGCATGGGCTACTCACAATTCCCGAACAGAAATCTCCCCATGTTATATCAAAATTATTACCATTAGTGATGTAATTATTCGTATTAAATGTAGCACTCAAACTACTACAAAGCCCTGATAGATATTCGGAAAGACAGCCGCTTAATTGATTATTGAATAACCACATTCTATCTAAATTGTACAGATTCTCGAATGTGTAAGGAATAATTCCACTTAATTGATTATCAGATAAATAAAGATTTGCTAAAGCTGATAATATGCCGAATTCAAATGGAATAGTCCCTGTCAATGAATTATCGGATAAATCAAGCGTGGTCAAGTTAGATAAATCGCTTAATGAAGATGGAATATTTCCGGACAAGAAATTATCGGATAGATTAAGGATGGTCAACTTGTCAAGGTCACTTAATTCCGATGGAATGTTACCGCTCAATTGATTATCGGATAAATCCAATGTCACCAAGCGGGTCATATTTTCCACTGATGTAGGAATAGTACCGGATAGGAAGTTATTACTCAAATCTAAATTCAATAAATCCAAATCACCTATTTCAGGCGGTATTGTACCGATTAAGTCGTTATTGGATAAATCTAAGGCTGTTACGCAACCCAAGACATTTGTGGTTACACCATACCATGTTGACATTGGTTGATTTAAATCCCATGAATTAATCCAAGCTGCTCCGTTTGTGGAATTATATAGCGCTACAAGGCTTAGGGGATCACTCTCGGCACAGGCAGCTATACTACAGGCTCCTGCTCCTGTGGCGCAGAAATCTGACCATGTGGCGTCGAAATTATTTCCATCATCAATATTAACACTTGTAAGCTGATTACATAAATTTATTAGTTCAGACGGAAAACAGCCTGTCATTTGATTGTTGTGAAGAGACAAATATTCTAAATTAGTCAAGTTTCCTAGTTCTTTTGGAATTCCACTAGTTATTTGATTATTGTTTAGATATAGTCTCTCTAAACCGTCCATAAAGCCTATTCGATACGGGAAATTAGTGATTTGATTACCTCTGAAGGATAAAGTCTTTAAACCGTCCAAATGCTGTAATTGATTAGTAGGAATATGTGTAATTTGATTATTATCAAAGTATAAATGTTCCAATTGTTGCCATTGTTTAATTCCATGAGTCCCATAAGATAAGCTCGTTATTTGGTTATTGCTTAAATTTAAATATGTTAATTTATTTGGTTCTCCTATTTCTATTGGAATACTCGCTATTTGGTTGTTGTTTAAATATAACTTTTCTAAATTATTCAGATTTTCTATTTCAGTTGGTACACTTGTGATTTGGTTATAACTGAAATATAACGTTTTCAAATTGCTTAAGTTACCTATTTCCGGGGGAATACTTACTATTTGATTGCCATATAAATACAATTCTTCCAACTTACTCAAGTTACCTATTTCTATCGGAATGACTGATATTTGATTACCTCCAAGATATAATCTTTTTAAATTACTCAAGCTGGTTACTTCTACCGGAATTGTCGTAATATAGTTCCAATCTAAATCTAATTCAACTAAATTAGATAAATTTTCAATCTCCCGAGGTATTGTACTAAGACGTGAGTTGTCTACATCTAATTTAACTAACTTAGACAAGTTTCCGACTTCTGGCGGGAGAGTCCTCAATGAACTACGGTTTATATCTATATATTTTAGATTATTTAAATTACCAATTTCCGATGGAAGGCTGTCAATATTGTAGCTAATATTACGATCGCTTTGAATACTTATAACGCATCCCTCATCACTCACCCCTATTCCTTCCCAAGTGTCCATAGGCTGACTTAAATCCCAAGTTATATCAGGATTCACCTCATAAATCGCCACCAAAGCCAAAGAATCATTCATCCGACAAAGCGAGGGGCAAGGCTCGGTGGGTGGCGTCTGCGGTGCAGGTACAGGCGTGAAGTAGGTCAGGGCATCATATAAATTGAGTTGTCCGTCGCTGACGGTTTTGTTGTTGAGTTCGGGAGTTTGTGTAGCAGATTGAGTGATCGCAGTTATTATATCGGAATAGCTTTTTTCATGTTGCAAGCCCCACAGCAAGGCACAAGCACCTGCTATATGAGGCGTAGCCATAGAAGTACCTTCCAAGTAACCATAGCTATTGACAGGCATACAACTGTATATGCTATCGCCCGGTGCAGCTATATCTACGGCAGTAGCTCCGTAATTAGAGAAATCCGCCAACTCACCTAGGCTATTCGTAGCCGCTACTACAAGGATATTATCAGAATTATAAGAAGCCGGATAGAACTTGTAAGTACCAATATCATCGCCATTTCCGTATTGAGCATTTCCTGCAGCCGCCACAAAAAGGTGTCCGGCATTAGCTGCGCTCTGTATGGTTAACTCCAAGGCTTCATTGTACTGTCCGCCGCCCCAGCTATTATTGCTGATTTGTGCGCCTATGCTTACGGCATAATTGATGGCATCAATCATGTCAGCAGTGGTCGCTCTATCTTCATTTTCAAAGACTTTTATAGGGATGAGTTGTACATTTGAAGTTACTCCGGCTACGCCCACTGCATTGTCGGCAGTTGCGCCGAGTATGCCCGCTACGTGTGTGCCGTGTCCGCTATCGCTGGTATCATCCGGATTATTATCGCCATTTACGAAATCCCAACCGATGAAATCATCCACATAACCGTTGCCGTCACCATCTATGCCGTCGATGTCACCTTCATCAAATTGCCATGTACAACAACCTACCTTTTCGATAACTTTACCGTCACCGTCGGCATCTTCGCAGAGGTTGTGCCACATATTTTCAATGAGGTCTTCATGCTTCCAATACATACCTGTATCAAGTATGGCTACTTTTACATAAGGGCTACCACTAGCAATATCCCAAGCCGCAGGTGCATTGATAGCACTCATACCCCATTGCAGCCCGTAATTCGGGTCGTTGGGTACTAAGTCTTGGGCTTTGGCAGTATGCGCCATATTGCGCTTTGCATCAGCAAGAAAATAGTAATGATTGGGCACAGCAAACTCCACATCCTCGTGGTTTCGATATTGCTCAACGAGTTGTTTGATGTCCACTTCACCGTTGGATTCGTCAATGTTCCAGACTTCGATGTCGTTTTTGAGTGACCGTTGTTTGGTGACACGCATTTGTGTTTTTAGGGTGCTTTTTTGTGCGGCGGTTTTATCCGCTTTCATTTTAATGAGGACTTGCCCACGTACATATTCGGGGCGGTCTTGCGCGTAGGTGTACGCACATGTAAGGCAGCATAGCAAAATAGCTAATGCTCTACAAATAGTAGAGGTATTCATAATAATTTTTTTAATGACTATTGAATTGCGGGTAATCTCGGTGGGTGTAGGGTTTCAAGTAGTTTGAGTTATCCACAACACAAATTAAATAATAATTTTGACTGTTGCAAAAGTATAGTATTTTTTGTGTACATTTATTCACGTAAAATCGAATACAATACAAAATTATTTTTTTATTTTTTCAATTAAAACACTGACTATCAATTAATAAAATGTCTAATAATCGAAATAAAAAGGCGCGTCCATTTTTAGTAGTCGAACTTTTAAATAGCTTTTCTAAGCGCGAATTAGCAGATTTGGCAGATTTTGTGTCTTGCAATTATCATAATACAGACACTCATGCAACGGCTTTATTGAATGTACTACGAAAGGAAGTGGTTCACAAAAAAGACTTTGACGGCGCGGCTCAATCTATTGTTTATCGCGCTACATTTCCCGAAAAAACTACCCCTAAAGACACCTTAAACCAACAACAAAAAGGCTTGCTTTTGGCAAAGATGACCATTCTCTTACGCTTGGTAGAGGCTTTTTTGACCTACGAAGCCTTGAAGAAAAGTACGGTGTGTAAATCCGAATTATTATATAATCAACTCTTAGAAAGAAGACAATTTTGGTTGTTCAATCGACATATTACAAAAGATACAAAAGCATTAAGTGCACAAACAGAAAAAGGCATTGAGGAGTATGCCCATCAATTCAAAATGCAATCTGCTATACTCAATTACCTGCATCAAAAAGGGCTTATTATTACGGAAGATAATCTCCCTGCGTTAATTGAAAATTTAGATATTTATTACTTGCTCAACAAATTGGAATTACACGGTACTTGCGTTTCATTGATGCAGTTTTCCGCAAAAAAAACTTATGATTTAAACCCTATGGAGGCTATCAAGCCTTTGCTTAATTTGCCTCAATATGCCAATCATCCGTTTATTCACATCCACAGAGTAGCATTAGATTTATTAGAAAAAGATACGATTGAGTTGTATGAAAAATTAATTGAATTACTCAATACACACCAATCGCATATTTCGCTCAATAATCTGAATAATTTCTACAAAATTGTCGTCAATTTTTGCAGCAAAAAAATTAAAGAAGGGCATAGTGAGTTTTATCGAGAAGTATTTGATTTATATCGTATTATGGACGATAAAAATTTGCTAATAGAAGGGAATTACATGCCCGTTGGCAAACTCAAAAACATCATCACCGTATCCTGCAAAGTCGGCGAATTCAACTGGGCAAAAGAAACCATAGAAAAATACCGCCCCAACCTCGAAAAAGACCATGCCAACAGCGTCTATCACTTCAATATGGGTGCAGTAGCCTTCTATCAAAACGACTTCAAAACCGCCCTATCCCACTTCATCCGCGTAGAAAAAGTCAACCTCGCTTACGACATCAACTGCCGCATCATGCTCCTCAAATCCCATTACGAACTCGACCACGAATACGACGAGCGCACCATCCGCACTTTCTTACTCTCCGAGCGATTTATTCAAAGTCATAAAGGCTTGATTACGAGAGACAAAAAAGCCTACAAAAACTTCGTCCGCATACTCATCAATGTGTATAATACCCGACATGGCGCGGGTAAGATGACGCCCGAAAAAATCCAACGAAAATTGGAAAAATTAGAATTTGTCAGTGATAAGAAGTGGTTGGGGGAGAAGATTGAGGGCTTGGGCAATTCGTAGTTGATAAACGTAGAGAAAATTCATGAATTTTCTCTACGTCTGTAGGTTTTTAGTCTTTCTTAATCTCATCCCAAGCCTCCAAAACCCTCATCTGCGTTGGGCGATTTTCGGGAACTTTGCGGAGAGGTTCGCATTCGCGGAGGGTTTCGTAGCACATCTTTGGGAGGGCTTGATAAAGTGCCGTGCCTTTCGTTTTCCACGCCATCATTTCATCGCTGATTTGGCGGATGATTTTGCCGGGATTGCCAACGACCAAACTGCGGCGTGGAATCCGAGTATCAGCTTTCACAAAACACAGCGCACCGATGATACATTCCTCCTCAATGACGACATTATCCATCACAACAGCGTTCATTCCGACCAGACAATTTCGCCCGATTTCTGCGCCGTGAATAATCGCGCCATGCCCTATGTGTGCGCCTTCGTGTAGGCGCACCGTCACGCCCGGAAACATGTGTACCGTACAGTTTTCCTGCACATTACAACCGTCTTCGATGACAATGCCGCCCCAGTCGCCGCGTATCGCTGCGCCCGGTCCGATATATACATCTTTTCCGATAATGACATTGCCCGTCACCGCCGCCAGCGGATGTACATATGCCGACTCATGCACAATAGGCTTGAAGCCTTGAAATTCGTAAACCATGGGTAGTTGATAGTCCATAATCCAGAGTCGATAGTCCGTAGTCCCAGAGTCGAGTGTATTTTGCTTCGCAAAATAACTCCCTCTCCTTGTAGGATAAAGTTGGGTGAGGTTCTCGCGCCTACCTATGGACTATCGACCATCGACTATAGACTTTTTTTCTCAAAAATTCAGAATCGTTTTTTCTATAATATCACAACATTCGTGTAGTTGCTCTTCCGTCATCACGAGGGGTGGTGCGAAGCGGATGATATTGCCGTGTGTGGGCTTGGCAAGCAAGCCATTATCGCGGAGTTTCAGGCAAATATTCCATGCTGTTTCGCTTTCTTCGTCGTCGTTTATCATGATGGCATTGAGTAAACCCATGCCGCGAACGAGCTTTACGAGGTCGCTCTTTTCTATCATATTTTGCATACGTCGGCGGAAAATAACACCCAGTTTTTCTGCATTTTCCGAGAGTTTTTCGTCCTGTACGACTTTTAATGCAGCCATCGCTACGGCACATCCCAATGGGTTGCCACCGAAGGTAGAGCCATGTTCGCCGGGCTTGATGGTGAGCATGATTTCATCGCGCGCCAATACCGCCGATACCGGAAATACACCACCCGAAAGTGCTTTACCCAATATCAAAATATCCGGTTTGAAACCATGATGATCGCAGCAAACCAACTTGCCTGTACGCGCGATGCCCGTCTGTACTTCGTCGGCGATAAAGAGGACATTATTCTTTTGGCAAAGGTCATAAGCACCCTTGAGGTAGCCCTCGTCCGGCACCACTACACCTGCCTCGCCCTGTATCGGTTCCACCATAAAACCTGCTACATTTGGGTCTTTCAAAGCCTCCTCCAATGCTGGTAAATCATTATACGGAATCAAGTCATAACCCGGCATATACGGTCCGAAACCTTTAGTACTACTTGGGTCGGAAGACGAAGAAATCGCTGCTAAAGTACGTCCCCAAAAATTGCCCGTTACGAAGATTATTTTGGCTTCGTTATTTGAGATGCCTTTGACTTCGTAGCCCCATTTACGACAGAGTTTGACGGCAGTTTCGCCGCCTTCTACGCCTGTATTCATGGGCAGTACTTTGTCGTAACCGAAATATTCTGTGATGAATTTTTCGTAAGGCCCGAGTACATTATTATAAAATGCACGCGAAGTCAGGGTCAAGACTTTTGATTGCTCAATCAAAGCATCAACAATACGCGGATGGCAGTGACCTTGATTTACTGCCGAATACGCCGACAGAAAATCGTAATATTTCTTCCCTTCTACGTCCCATACGTGTACGCCTTCGCCACGCGCAAGCACCACTTCAAGCGGATGGTAATTGTGCGCACCATGTTTGTCTTCTATTGCCATGTATTCGGCGGAGGTCATCTGTGTTTGTACCATATATTTAGTGATTGGTGAATGGTGAGCGGTGAGTAGTTTTTCGCTACGCGAAAAATATTACATGACACCAGACATATTTTTTAATTTAAATTTTGACAAAAATACGAAAAAAAAATGTAGTACGGACTGCTAAGGGGTATTCGACCGTAGCACGGTGCTTCCAGCCCGTGTTTCCTAACCTAACGTAAAACACGGGCTGGAAGCGCCGTGCTACATTGCATTATGTTTTAACGTGAATACACGGGATGGAAGCGCCGTGCTACGTTTATGTTGAAACACTTTTATACCGTTCCATTTTCCAGCATCAATTTAGTTTTAAAAATGGTCATTAATGATAAGCCGTCTTTTATGTCGCCACGCATTGCCATATCGAATACTTCTTGGAAAGGGAGTTTACGGACTTGGAGGTCTTCGGTGTCTTCGGGGGTGGCTTCGCCGAAGGTGAGGTCTTGGGCGATATAAGCGACGCCGCGCTCGTCACAGACGGAGTTGGAGGTGTTGAGGTCGAGAATTTTTGTCCACTTTTGGGCGGTGATGCCGGTTTCTTCCTGTAGTTCACGCCGGGCAGATTCGAGGGGGGAGCTACCTGTAGGTGCGCCGCCTTCGGGGATTTCCCAACTGTATTCGTTGAGTGCATATCGGTATTGTCCGACAAGCCATGTGTTCATTTTTTCATCGAGTGGGAGTATGCCTACCGCCAGATTTTTGAAGCCGACTACGCCGTAAATTCCCGGTCCGCCCGCCGGATTGATGACTTGGTGTTCGGTGATTTTTATCCACGGATTTTCGTATTCAACTTTGGAAGAAAGGGTTTGCCATGGATTGTTTTGTGATAATTTCATGGAAGGAAGTTAAGTATGAGGAACAAAATAAATGTATATTCTCGACTTGTTCTTTTTCCTTTATACTTCACCAAATTTTCCTTAAATACAGTGAGTATTCGCGTCAAATTTGGTTCGTCTAAAGAAAAAATAATGACGCGAAGAATATACATTTATTTAATTCCTCATACTAAGTATGAGGAACAAAATAAATGTATATTCTCGACTTGTTCTTTTTCCTTTATACTTCACCAAATTTTCCTTAAATAAGTAGTGGGACAAAAATAGGCTTACAATTTTGACGTGGTTATTTTTTCGATATTTTTTCTTACAAAAACCGCACATAGCCTACGCTACGTAAGGATTTTTGTAGGGAAAAATAGCGGAAAAAGAAACCGTCAAAAAGTAAGGATATTTTTGTCTCACTACTTACAGTGAGTATTCGCGTCAAATTTGGTTCGTCTAAAGAAAAAATAATGACGCGAAGAATGTACATTTATTTAATTCCTCATACTAATGGATAATGGATTTTTTCGCTATGCGAAAAAATACTCCTCTTACCCTCGTTGTACATTATGCATTACACCCCTGATTTTGGAAGTTTTTATTCTTAAAAAAATATTTGTATTATTTATTTATATTAAACACGAAAATACACTTATTTATATTTTGTATTACCTTGACAATTAGTTTATTGTTTATAATAAAAAAAATTAAGTATTAAAAATAGGAATAATTTAACTTATTTTTAAAATAATTATACTTGTTATTTTATAATTAAAATAAATGATAGTTGCTCATTTTTACACAAAATTCTGATTATCAAATAATTACACTTATTATTTTTCGACTCAAAAATCTTCGAAATTAGGGTTAGTGAAAGAAATTAAGTTTTTGACGCCGTTATTTTTTTCTTTTTCGAGGCATGAAAACCGCGCATAGCCAAGCTACGCAAGGATTTTCATAACGAAGAAAAAGGAGAAAAGAACAAGTCAAAATCTGAATTTATTTTTGCGTCGTTCCTTAGTACACTGTTTTATAAATTTATTTACATTTTTTGACGTTTATTTTGAAATGAATCGAATCAAAAATGACGCGAATACTCACTGTATTTAAGGATTTTTTGGTGAAGAGTCATTTTAAAAGAAA
>Ga0209295_1000987_pt1 | contig 10914 bp, 8 predicted proteins | sample Porto_5metaG_FD_187428 | JGI IMG/M metagenome (GOLD analysis project Ga0209295, IMG submission 187428) | Marine algal microbial communities from Porto, Portugal - Porto_5 metaG (SPAdes) (version 2) | ecosystem: Host-associated > Algae > Red algae > Unclassified | place: Portugal: Porto... | reverse complement strand
GAGTATTTCTTTTAAAATGACTCTTCACCAAAAAATCCTTAAATACAGTGAGTATTCGCGTCATTTTTGATTCGATTCATTTCAAAATAAACGTCAAAAAATGTAAATAAATTTATAAAACAGTGTACTTAGGGATGAAAAGATAATAAACATTACATCTTCACGCCGTTATTTTTTCTTTAGACGAACCAAATTTGACGCGAATACTCACTGTATTTAAGGAAAATTTGGTGAAGTATAAAGAAAAAAGAACAAGTCGAAAATATACATTTATTGAAACCCTGTTCCAGTAGTCATTCAAGTTAATAGTGTCGGGTAATTTGGCGAAATTTCTCCGATTACTTTGTTAGAGAACATCCAGCGTAGCTACGGCTATGCTGAATAACCTCCGCCTCGTACTCGAATAAATTTGAGTGCGTCACAAATCGGTGGTAACACATTTCAATGACAAGATGCGTTAGCATCGACACCGTTTGTACGCGCTAACGGTGTCGGTATTACCGTACCTTTTATAATACCACTGATTTGTGACACGCTCAAAAAGCTTCCGCAATATTGAAGTAATTTTTGACCTTTTTCTGTCCAAAACCGAAGTCAAGACGAAGATTGAGGTCTTCTTTTTTGTCAATTAAAAAACGGACGCCTACACCCACTGCCGGATGCGTCTTACCGATACTGAATTGGTTGAGGGTCGGCGCAACTCCCCCGAACCCGACAAAAGCCGTCACGCCCCATCTCGGCGTCAATTTCTGTCGCCATTCTACCTGTGTCGCAAACAAATCACGGTCGGTATATCGCCCTTCAAAATATCCTCGCATCGTACTACTCCCCCCAAATCGCCCTAACTCTTGCAAAGGCGTATCTCCATAACTAAAGTGCGTCCTAAATTGAAATGCCAACACGCTATTGGGCGATTGTAAGGGCTGCATATAGTATCTCAGGTCAAATCTCGTCAAGTCATATCCCTGTGTACTACCCAGAAATTTTCCGTAAAAGCCATGCGTAATCTCTATATAAACCCCTTTTTTTGCATTCAACAAATTATCCCGACTATCGTAAATAATAGCCAGTTGCAAGCCCGACGAAGTTGACCCTAATGCCCCGGGTTGTTTCGAGTTTTCAAGCAAACCACCCGGTTTTGCTTCCACATTACTGACTTTGCTATAGCGAAAGCCACCGCCCATATAAAACTTAGGTATAAATAAGTTTTTTAGAAAAATTGGCTCAAATAATATTCGACTATATGAAAATTTTTCTTCATTCGATTCGGGCGCGTCCTGCCCCACTCCAAAGTATAGGCTCGGAAAGGACTGAACGCGTAAATTTCCTGCCAAAACATAGCGTTCTCCGGGAAAAAATATCTGAAAACCAGAATAAAAAAGATACTTGTTTTCGAGCGTATATTGCGCCGTGATTGGGATGTTGGAGGTTCTGGTATCAGGTCCCGACCCCTTTGGTTTGAAAAGCCCTTTCATGCCCACCCCAAAACTCAAATTCGTTTCGGGCGCGAAAGAAATGATAGGCGTAAAAATCGCCTTTGACGGATAAATCGTGCTATCCCGCTCAACAGCTTTTTTATTCGGATAAACAGTTAAAAATTTAATCACCTTTTCAATCCCCTGTGCCTCAATTTTCAATGGAAACATCAAAAAACTGACAGCCATAAAAATAATACAAATTTTTTTCATTAAAATATAGATTATATAAGAAAATATCTTTAGTGAAAGAAATTAAATAAATTGTTCCATAATGCGCCGTAATTTTTTTCTTCTAAAGAATTCAAAAAATCGTTGCATAGCCATAGCTACGGAACTATTTTTTGTGTTTTTTAGAAGGGAAAAGAACAAGCATAATGGGGCAAGTTATTTATTTTCTTTCACTTATCGTATGTGTTTTTCATTCAAATGTTTCATGGAGGTTTTCGGATGAGTGAAATATAGTGCCGAGAAGTCCTCTTTGGAGATTAAGAACGACAAGATAAATCATAAATCCAAACTATCCAAAAGGCAGGTGATTTTAACATATTTTAATGGAAAATGTGACGGGAGAGATTTGGAATGCAAAAAGCAGCGTGATTTTCAAGGCGTTTTGATAGGACACAGATTTAACGGATTTCGCAGAATAAAAAAATCTAAAAAAGAACCGTCATTCTGAACCTCGATTCAGAATCTACTCGGTCTTGGCACGATACCCGAACAGGTAGAGAAAATTCATGAATTTTCTCTACCTGTTCAAAATGGTGCTAAAAACCAGACAGATTCCAAATTGGGGTTTGGAATGACGGTTGAGTTTGGAGTTATAACGCAGATTTGACGGATTTTTTATTGCCGATTACCGCGTGGTTTTACGCCAAATTCTTTCTTAGAGATGTTGTTCACCGTACTGACGACTTTAGCCGTCAAGTGCCTACTCTGCGACGGCTAAAGTCGTCGGTACAGACCAAGCGGATTTATTGCTAAATGTTTCGTAGTTCATCACGGGTGCGTATTGCATTGGTGTGTTGGTTTGTTTTTCGTAAGAATTTGCAGCGATATAGAGCAAAGGTTCAAAATCAATATCTTTCGGCGTTTGCGTAGCGTCTGTAAGGACTTTTTCGTAAAAATATTTTCCATTCGCCACTACACAACAACGCTCGTACAAAAACACATCCACAGAGAAATATTTATCTGATTGCCAGCGATTTACACCACAATTTTCAGCATGAATTTGGGTATCTAATTGGTATAATTTTTCAGCTAATTTATCTTGAAATTGATAAATAAATGCAACGGGTAATTTCGACAATTCATCCACCGCAGGTGCAATTACGGCTGCATCGTCACCCGTTTTTTCCCAATTCAATAAGGCGATAATCCGCCAAAATTCACTATCCGACAGCACTTCTTTTTCATGCTCTGAACGTACACGAATTTCGAGTTCGGCAGTGCCGTATTTTTCCTGCAAATCGTGGATGATTTGCTCGGTCAGGTCGGCGGTATTGATTTTTATGACTGCATTCATTTATTCAAATTTACGAAAAAATGAGGTGATTTTAGGGAAATATTTTTATAGAACACAGATTTAGCGGATTACATGGATGCACACGGATTATATCTGTTTTATCCCCTAAATCCATGTCCTATTCATTCTGATTATTCCACAAAAAACAATTACCTTTACAAGCTACAAACTCATATAAATGAATATTTTCAATACCATTACTGCGACAAAAAGTAGTAGAACATGTCTGGATTCATTCACTCACTCATTCAAAATTCATTCATTATACTCATTGTAGCATTTAAATATTGAAAAAATTCACCCATTCACTCATTAAACACACATGAGCCACGTACACATCCAACTCCCTGTACTCGTACAAAACGTACAAGTAGAAGGCAAACAACAATACTTAGTGCGCCCGCTTTTTCGGAACTATCCGGTAGCGACACACTTGCGGTTCGACAAGGCATTATCCAAATTTAAGGGCGAACTCACGCGGCAATTCAAGGGTTTTCAGGTCGATAGGGATAATGTGGATGAGTTGTTGTGGTACAAATTTAACCCTAAGTATAATTTCAAAATTTACAAGATAGAAACCACCATCGGCAAGCAATTTGTCAAAGGTAGTTTTGCTGCGGCAGACTTCGAATTACGTGACACACGCTTCGTGATTCTACCCTCCTTAAATCATATTTTTATTGCAGAAAAAAACGAAAAAGGAAAATATGATATGAAGGCGCAAGTACAACACGCCATCAAAAAATACACCAGAAGGTATAAAAAAATTAACGATGAATACGACATCATGGACTTCGTAGCGACCAAAGGCGAGTTTATCACAGAGGTCGAATGTTCCGTAAATATTACTTACAAAAGCTTTCCATTCGAACAAGATAATTCCTTTTCATTTTTCGCCGGATTTGGCAATAATAGTGAATTTGAAGGCAGCGAAGAAATCCTAAAAGTTGGCAACGACCTCAATGCTCGTTTTCCCGGCGAACTCTCCCGTGCCTACTACCGCAACGACTTGGTGGCGCGACTTTCCGACATCATTTACCAAACCGAAAATACGCCTATCGTCATTGTCGGTAGCGAGGGCGTGGGCAAGCATACGCTCATACACGAGGTCGTTTGGCAGTACATGAATCGCAATGGCGAAACCGCCCTAAATCCCGAACATCACGAAAAAATCTGGCAAATAGACCCAACCCGCATCATCGCCGGAATGAGAGTCGTGGGACAGTGGCAAAAACGCTTTGAGGCGATTCTGAAATACGTCATTGAGCGCAAAAACGAATACAAAAATATAAAATCACTCGGTAAGGATAAAATACTGATTGACAACGTAGTATCAATGCTACGTATTGGTAAATCTTCGCAAAACGACATGACTTTGAGCGATGTTTTGAAGCCGTATTTGGAGAAACGCACTTTACAAGTCATCCTAGTCGCCACGCCCGAACAATGGAAGATTTTGCAGGATAAAGACCGCCGTTTTGCCGACCTTTTCCAAGTCATCCGAATCGACGAACCAAGCGAGGAAACCGCCATAAAAATGATTGCCCGACAACGCCTCAATCTCGAACTCGACAACGAATGTATCATCTCCACAAAGGCAATTGCACAAGTTTTTGCCCTGCATCGCAACTACTTCAAACACCAAGCCCTGCCCGGTGGCATCATGAAAATGTTGGAGCAATTGGCGACCCGACACAAGTTTTGTAGCGTGGATGTGCCGCAGGTACGCGAGGCATTTGAGGAACAAAGTGGACTGCAATGGGAGGTCTTCGATGAGGGTTTTACTTTCGACAAAAATGAGGTGCATGACGCTATCGCCGCCGACCTCGTAGGGCAGCCCAAAGCCGCCGAATGTCTTGCCGAAACCATTCACCTCGTCAAAGCAAAACTCAATACGCCGGGCAAGCCACTTGGTTCGTTTCTATTCATCGGACCTACGGGCGTGGGCAAGACGCAAGCCGCCAAAGTCCTTTGTAATTACCTGATGGGCAGTGAAGAACACTTGATGCGTTTTGATATGAATGAATATATCGACGGCGGCGCAGTGCAGCGACTCATCGGCGATATACACCGCCCCGAAGGACAATTGACGGGCAAGGTGCGCTACCAACCTTTCGGCATCGTGCTGTTGGATGAAATCGAAAAAGCGAACCCGGCAGTACACGACCTCCTACTCCAAGTCCTCGACGACGGACGACTCACGGACAGTCTCGGACGCACCACCGATTTTACGAATACGATTATTATAATGACGTCAAATGTGGGCGCGAGAGACGTAGATTCGACGATTGGTTTGGGTAAAACCTCACGCGATGATGCGGCGGTCTATCGCAAGTCGGTGGAGAATCATTTTCGTCCCGAATTTATAAATCGTATTGACCGCATTGTTATTTTTGATAATTTAAAATTGCCTCATATTCTGCGAATTGCGAAGCTACAAATACAGGAATTGCTCAGTCGTGACGGCTTTGTGCGCCGCATGACCATTCTCAATATTGACCCCGAGGCACTCGATTGGGTGGCACGCAGAGGCTTTGATGAAAAGATGGGCGGTCGCGCCCTCAAACGCCAAATCGAACGCGACCTCACCGCCCTTTCTGCCGACCAACTCATCCGCACGTACAGCGAGCGTCCGGTGATTTTTAATATTCATTTCAAAGAAAATCGCCTACTACCGGATATTCTGCCGCTTGATTTTGTAGAGCCACTTCCGTCAGATTGGATGCAGGAAATTCCCAATGAAAAGCAAATTAAATATCATTATAAAAACCTCCGAAAACGCATTGACCGACTGCGCGATACGGTGTCGCGCCAAGATACGGGCGGCGAGATAGACCCCACAGAATGGCATCGTTATCACTTCAAAAATCAAATAGAAGATTTGCGCGAACGGGTGAATAATCGCATACTTGGTTTTGGGCATGATATTGTGGAAACTACCGTGAAGCCGTTTCGCCTCAAACGGGTGGGTCTATCAAGCATCGTAGGCAGACTCGAATCCGACACTAAACGTCGTAACTTAATGAAAGACAAGTTTTTCCAAGCCGACGGCATCGAAGAACTCAAAGACGCTTTCCGCTACGGACGCGAGCATTTTGACCGTACCCAAACGCGCTATCTGAATGATATGATAGCCGCGAAATTCCTCGAAATCGGCTTGCAAGCCTACCTCAAAGATGCACAACAACAGGTCGAAATATCGGTGCGTTCCTGCGTAGCGGGCGGCGGCGACGCAGAGGTCAAATTCCTACTCGACCTCTACGAAAAAATGATGGAATCGCAAGACCTCCAACTCAAACGCAATAAAGCCACCCAAAGCATCACGATAGAGGGCTACGCACTGTACGAACTCTTCGGCGGCGAGCAGGGCATCCACCTCTTTTATCGTTCGCACAAAAACCCGCTGCCCGTAGCCGTCAACATCCGCCTGCTCAATGGCGAGGCGTCCCCCACGCCGACCCCGAAAGTCATCCGTATCTATGACGGCACTTCGACGATCACCGACCTGCGTACCGACTTTTCCAATAGCGCGGATATTGCACCGGAGGAGTTTGCGCTGTTTTTGTATGGGGGGGTGATGGAGGGGTAAATTACGAATATTAAGTAACACAAAGATATATCTTACTCATTTTAACATAAAAAAATAGTGCTTTTATTTGCATTAATAAAAAATCATAAATATATTTGCAGCATAACGCTAACGATTTAACTACATCTATTAATTTCTTTTTAAACAATACTTAGTATTACGTCCACTTCAATATGATTGTCATTGATATATTTATTAAATGGTAAGGCCAATCATTTAGTATAGTACTAAACCAATCAATCATGAACGGGCGTTTGATTTAATTGGATATCCAAGTCAATCGGAATCAATGCCGAAACAGCGACCGATATATCAGTTTATTTAATTTAACCTGAAAGTAGGCAACCTTTAAATTTTGTTTATCATGAAAAGATTTGTTTTCATCTTATCTTTCGTATTTGCTGTATTTTTTGCAAATACCACTTTTGCATCTACAACTGAAAACAGTGTAGTAAACGAAGCTACACAGATTACTTTGGCTGATTCTAATTCAGAATTAGCGGAAGTTGATAATGCTGTTTTTAGAGACATTTATATCTTCATTTTTGATGATGGTACTATCATAATTGTTATCGTAGATTAATCCTCACTACCCTTGCCATGTTAATATGGCAAGGGTTTTGGTAGTTACATATAAAATAATTTTAAACTAATATAATAAACATGAAAACTGTATTAACCGTACTCACACTACTCACCTTTTTTTCTTGTAACTCTCAAACATTAGAAGTTACATATGTTGAAAAAAAGGATTTAACAGAACAATTAAAAGCAATTGATAATCCGATGATTAAACAAATGGTTATGGAGAAAGCTGGACAGCCTAATTACTGCCAACTGTTGAGCAATCAGGGAGTTTCGGTCTATAAAAGAAAAGAGAAGGTCGATAAAACTAGTGATATGAACAGCGGAGTAACCATGATGGAATCCGGAAGCGAGAGTATAACCTACAAAAATCACAATGAAGATTTGTACGTCAACCAAACAGATTTTATGTCTCGCATATTTCTCATAGAAGATAAATTAAATAAAAACGAATGGGTTATCACAGAGGAGACTCAAAAAATCGGTGACTACGAGTGTAAGAAAGCAACACTTCAAAGGGAAGATAAGCAGATAGTGGCATGGTTCACAAGCGAAATACCAAGCAATGAGGGACCAAGAGACTATTATGGTTTACCGGGTTTAATATTAAAGGTGGAGACGGGTTCTTTGGTTATTGAGGCATCCGATATTTCCGTATCTAAGGAGAAAATTGACCTCGAAAGACCGACCAAAGGAAAGAAAGTAACACAGGAGGAGTTCGACAAAATCAAAGCTGAAAAAATTAAAGGTTTGACCGGCAGTATCCAATCTGGTGGGAATGGAGTAAAAATAATTAAAATGCAATGAAATATCTTCTGCTAACCTCGCTTTTGATTATGCCTTTTATCTCTTTTTCCCAAATTGAGATAAAAGGTATAATCAACAACAACCAAGATGAACCTCTATCTTACGCAAACATCACCGTTTATGATAGAGATACATCAGTACTCGTCACCTATGCTATCAGTGACGATGTTGGTGCTTATAACTTGCAATTAGAAGAAGGAACTTACGTATTTGAGGTAAGTTATCTTGGATATGCTTCAGCTTCGAGTGAAAAAATAATTACTCAAAATGAAACAATAAATTTTACCCTTGTAGAAGATGCCGCAAGTTTGGATGAAATTGTCGTTAAATCCAAACCGCTGGATGCTATTGTCAGAGATGACACTATCAGGTATAATCTTGAGCAACTGACTAACGGCAGCGAGGAGAATTTGAAAGACATACTCAATAAGTTGCCGGGTATAGAAATCGACGAAAACGGAAAGATAAAAGCACACGGCAAAAAGATTGACAAACTCTTGATTGACGGTAAAGAGTTCTTTGGTGACCAACATCAATTAGGCACTGAAAATATCAGTGCGGAAATGATAGAAGGTATCTCCCTACTCGAAAACTTTGAAGGTTTTTCTGATTTAGACAGTGAAACACAATCAGGTAAGACCGCAATGAATATCGAAATTGGAGAGGATTATAAAGGGAATGTCAAAGGAAATCTATCTCTCGGCGGTGGTTATAACGAAAAGTATGAAGCCAATACCAATCTATTTTCTTTTAGAAAAAAAGCTAACCTATTTTTTATAGCAAATTCAAATAATATTGGTAATCAGGTATTTACCTTTGAAGACTATATTAGTTTTCAAGGTGGTATTCAAAAATTATTAGGAGATAATTCGGGGTCCGCAACACTCTCGTCAGGCGATTTGCCATCATATTTATTTTCAAACGATAGAGTTGAACGTAAAAATGAGCAATTCTCGGCATTCAATTTTTCATATAATCCTACGAAAAAATTTAAATTAAACAGTTATTTGATATTTGATAGAGTCAATGTTGCCGAAAAAGAGTTGACAAAGCAGACGTACCTGACAAATACTCAAAATGTCATACTAAATCTGGAACATACAAAAGACAATACTTTCAATGTAAATAACTCGTTTATTAATGCAGTCTATAAACCCTCCAACAAATCAATTTTTGATTATACGTTGAATTTTTCACCTCAACAAAATAATTTATCGAACGGGGATAAATTTGATTCAAGAAATTTTAATACAGAAAGAAATATCAATGGCTACTCACTCAATCAAGCCTTGAGTTATAAACAAAAGATAGGTCATTATATCCTATCTACAACATTGTACAATACTATTAAAGATAGTGACGAGAGCTTACACCTTACCTCCGACAGTCGCTTTTTAAACCTAACATTTCAAGAAGATGACTATTCAATTTCTCAAGAAATTAAGAGTAAAGAAAACAACTTCGGTTTGAATACCTCTCTGAATAGAAAAATCGGTAAAAATGTATCCTTGAAAGTTAAACATAATGTATCCCAAAATAATAGTACCTTTAATACCAATACGACTAATAATCCATTCAATAATGATATAAAATTAGATGTATTGGAAAATATATTCGGATTAAGTATTTACAGCAAAAGTAAAACCTTATTAAATTATGAAATAGGTGCTAATTACAGTGTTTTAAATGCTAATGAAATAAATCTGAATAACGTATTACCCTATGCAAATATCAAATTCAATTTCAAAAAAGCACACTCTTTGAACTTGTCTTACAGAAGAACAATCAAATTACCACAAGTCAATAATATAATTGAGGATAATTATGTATTTAACTTCAACACATTAGTAAATAATCAAAATTTAGCCGTAAACAATATTGCTACTTACGACAATTTAATTCTTAGGTATTTTATATATGATTTATTCTCAGGAACACTATTTAGTTTGGGTGGTAATTTAACTATAGGTAAAGATGTTGCAGCTACAAACACAGTAAATTTTACAGACTACCGAGTAAATCATTTTTCACTCGCAGATAATGGAAAAAGTGCTAACTCGTATTTATTACTCGACAAAAAATTCAGCAAAATCCCTTTCTCTGTCAGGTTGAAAAATACATTTTCATTCATCGAAAAGAATAATTTTATTGATAACACTCCCAACAGTATAAACTCCAACACTTTATCAAATAGTGTTAAAATATCGTCCAATTTTAAAAAGTCTATACTGAATTTTGATTTAGGGTACGAAAGGAGACAAAGTAATGTTGAGACTAATAATATAGACTTCAATAGCACAGTAATACTGAATAGACCCTTCGTTAATTTGTATGTAAACTACAAAAAATTTAATTTGGCAATCAATAGCTCTTTTGAAGATTACTATTCCGGTGTTTCCAACCAACAATTTTATAGAATTGATCCCTCTTTGAACTATAATTCAAAAAAGTGGAGTTTTTATTTAAGAGGAAACGATATTTTAAATATGAACAGAAATTCTATTGTAGAAAATGAAGTTCACGAAGGCTTTTTTGAAGAAAAAATAGTATCAACAATAGGTGGATTTGCATTAGCTGGTCTGAAATATAAATTTTAAAACTCTACCTCCATAATTTTATCCTTGCAAGACAAGCGCATCTTTCATTTCTTCATTATAGAAATAATTGGAAGCCAGCGACTTGGCACTCACCAGCAAAAGAATGAGGTCGACGGCGTGTAGGTGGGTTTTAATTTTTTCATCCCACTGTTCGCCTGCTGCTATCTTGCCGTCATACCAAGTCTCAATGGCATCGTCGCGCTCCAAAGGCGCAAGGTACTCCCGCAAGTGCTGGAGAAAAGCCTCATCCTCCCGCGCATAGGCGATAAAAACTTTGGTTTTTTGCATAGTGTTTTTTTCCTGTCGTCTGACGAGTGCCTCGTCCGACGATTATGT
>Ga0209295_1000986_pt1 | contig 10915 bp, 12 predicted proteins | sample Porto_5metaG_FD_187428 | JGI IMG/M metagenome (GOLD analysis project Ga0209295, IMG submission 187428) | Marine algal microbial communities from Porto, Portugal - Porto_5 metaG (SPAdes) (version 2) | ecosystem: Host-associated > Algae > Red algae > Unclassified | place: Portugal: Porto... | reverse complement strand
CGTATAAAATTAATTGCTTATTTTAGACAAATCAAAAGTAGTTGCGTTTTTGGATACTGCTGATTTTCCTACGGAAAATAAGCCTCTTCCAAAAACGCAACTAATCTTATACAAAACCGTTGGCAAACATTTGAGATGAGAACTTCAAACAAAATTTTAGGAATATTTTTAACGCTGATTTTTATCGGATGCAAAAAGCCGATAAAAGAATTTCATCTTGAATCTAGCGACAAAAAAGAAATTGTAAAATTTTACGCAGACAATACTTTTACTTTAAAATCTGGAGAAAATGAATTTTCAGGAAACTGGACAGGAGGATTAAAAGAAAAAGATACGGTTTCAATCATAACGACAATGAATGGTTATAATGTAATGACTTTAACACCAAAAGAATCATTTGAAATTACTGATGGAAAACTGACTCGCTTAAAAAAAGACGGATTAAAAAAAGGTTGGAAACTATCTGAACTCATAGATTTTAATAAAATAGAAAATATTAAAATTCGGAATGTAGATGGACCACATCATTTGACAAAAACACAATGGAATGAATTTAAAGCTGACATAATGAATTCAAAATCATTAGGTGGATTAATGTGCAAACCACAATGGCTTGCTCTAATATTTGAATTTAAAGACAAAACAAGTATTGAAGGCTATATTTGCGGAAACGTAATAAATTTCGAGGATGAAATAACGGGTTCGTTCAGAATAGAAAGAGAAATAAATTTTAACAACTATTAAAAAACGATTTGCCAACAATGTGTATAATTAATTGCCTGGTTATAGCTTACTTACGAATATTCCTGCGGAATATTCTATTCGGTTTTTATTTGCTAAATTACGTGCTTAACCACGCAACTAATCATACACAAACACGTTAGCGCACATTGCTCACTCAGCTCAAAAAAAATAATAAACCTTCTCAAAGTATTTTAAAAACAATTCCTAAAACTTACTCAATTGATTTTTGTCAAATCAAAACGCAACTGTTACCTAAGTCTGATTTTACTCTCGCAAACTAAAATTAAATAAAAAATTAAACCGACTTCTGACAAAGCAATACGTAAAGTTTACGCGCAACTGACTTAACTCTTGTGTTTAAAAAATTCTGACTCTTGCGAAACAATACGCAACTGTTGCTTCGGACTTTTCTTTATTCCTTAAAAAGCATATTTAAATACTCTTGTGAGTAAAACATAACAACGTGCGCTAACATTGTATAAAAATAATGCGTAATTTAGTGCCTAATCAAGACTAAATGCGTGTTTGCATGCATCTGATTTTCCTTCGGAAAATCCTCGCACACAAACTACGCACTATTCTTATACGTAACCGTTAGGGCTAATATCCACTCAAACCCAAAAAAAACTATGATTTATAAGAAAGTTCCTGGGATAGAACCTGAAGAAATTCACTCAAAAGGAGAACAAGCGGAAGAATTAGTTAATTCATTATCTAAAAACGCCTATTTAAAACATTGGTGTTATCCAAATCCAATTGACATAGATGGCGACAAAAAAGAAATCTGTGATTTACTCATTTTATTTTTTGACACAGCTATCATTATATCAGTTAAAAATTATGATTTAAAAGGAAATTATGAAAGGTTTAAAAAGAAAGTAATAGAAAAATCGAGTAAACAACTTTTTGGTGCAGAAAGAAAACTGTTTAAATCTAATCGACCAATAAAAATATCACATTCCGAAAAGGGAGAAGAAATATTCAATCCTCACGATTATAAAAACATTTTCAGAATTACAGTTAGTGCTGGAGAAGATTTTGAAAATTATGAATTTATTGACAACAAAGAAGGAAAAGGTTCAGTAACAATTTTTAACAAAGAAACTTTTCAAATTATTATTCAAGAATTAGATACGATTAAAGACTTAATCGAATATCTCAAATCAAGAGAGGATTTATTATTAAAAAATATCGGAAATAAATGCAACTGTACTGAAAAGGATTTACTCGCACAGTTTCTAATGAACAAAAGAGAATTCTCAAATGAATTAATAGCTGACTTTGAGAAAGAAACAGAGTCTTTAAAAACCAAATGGAATTCTTATATTCAAAGCAAATCTGTATTTATAAAAAAACTTGAAGACGAAAAGAGTTACTTCATTGATGAATTAATTAAAAATGACGTATTAAAATTACCAAACGGAGAATTATTAGCTAAAGAGTTAATGACTTTGAGCAGATTTGAAAGACGTATAATTGCACAAAACCTATATGAAATAGTAGAAAAAAATGAAGATAAAGCTGATTTTTTAGCAAGAAGGTTTATGAAATATAATGGAATTGGTTTTTTGTTTATTTATTATCCAATAGAAAAAACCCAAGAGGAAATTGATTTTATACTTCAAAAAGCTCAAGAATTATATGCCTACTATCATAATTCAAATAAAGTTGTTTTATTAGCAGCTTCAAAAGGGTTGAAACAATGGAAATTCGGATTATTCCAAGCGACTGAATTAAACGAAAAAATTGAAAACTATCTACAAGAATTAGCAAAAACATTTGGTTGGTTCCAAAACGAAAAACGAACTGAAAGAATAATTAAAGAATATCCAGACGAATAAATACTAGCCCTAACAACGTGTATAATTCATTGCTAGTACAGGCTTACTTACGAAAATCCTCGCGGATTTTCTATTCGGTTTGTATTTGCTAAATTAGTTGCTGAAACACTCAACGAAATCATACACAAACACGTTGTACACCATTTACGGAAACAAAATGAAAATATTAAACTTAATCATATTATTATTATTATTATTATTATTATTATTCGTCAATTATGGGTTCATTGAAAATGATTGTGTTGACAATGTGAAAATCGGAATGGAAATTTCTGATTTTTTAGAATCTAAAAACACAATTTATAATGTGAAGGAAGAGACGATAAGTCTTGAAGGAGACGATTATGTCATTTTTAATGTTTACGAAAACTCTGAATTGATTTATGCGGTGGAACCAGACGAGAAAGGAGAAAAAGTGTGGAGGATTTGGCTATACGGACAGAAGTTCAAAACGGAATTAGGAATTGGTGTGGGCAATACTCTTGCTGACTTGAAAAACAAATATACTATTGACGATATGTCAACAGCCGAAGGAAGTGTGTTTATCTTGGTTAAAGAGATTGAAGTTGGTTTTGAATTAGATGGCTCAAAAATCCCAAGAGAATGGTGGAACGAAATGAAACTTGAGGAATTGAAAAATGATTTGCCAATAAGTTTAATAATAATATAAAAACGGTGTACAACATTGTATAACCGCAATTACGGCGGATTCGACTACGTCCGAATCCACTCGGAATTGCAAAAGTCAGTGCTAAACCGAAAATAACGCATATTAACCCGTAACTGACGGTTATACGAGACCGTTAACTACAAGCTGTCTCGCCAACTAACATTTTTCTTAAATTGAAACATCGTAAGCCCTTATTTGATTGATTACTCAGATGGATAATTAAATCTGAAAAGCATTACGCATTGCTTACGGTTTGACTTCATAAACCAAGAAAAATAGAGATTAAAAAGATTGATAAAGTAAACCAAGATTCAAAAGCAAACGTTTATCATTACGGCTGAAATACCACGCAGGAAAACCAATCTGTACTAATCTGGATTCGCTAAACGGAGTAATACGCTTAAACTCTTGCGAGAATTTGAGTTCCAAAATGAATTCAAAAGAAAATTTAAATATTTTGAACGCTGCCTAAATAGAAAAAAGCCTGTAGTTAACAACGTGTATAATTAATTGCTTTTTTTAGATTACTTACGAAAATTCCGCTGGAATTTTCTCGGGTTCGGTCTATTTTTGCTAACTTAGTCGCTTAACCACGCAACTAACTTATACACAAACACGTTATATGCAATAAAAGTAATATGGAGAATTGTTATGTTTTAACATTTAGGATTGATGATGAAATTTCTCCTAACAAACTGATTAAGGATTTCTCTAGTCACTTTGGATATAGAAATATTCAACATATAGGAAATATAAATCATGACGATTTTTTCTTAACAAAATTTCAAGAAAATACTTTCAGAATTACTATTGAATCTAATTTGAACTTTGGTTATGTCATGAGGATATTGACTGACTTTAAAACACACCCTCAAACAATTCATCATGGCGTTATCCTTTTAATAAGGGATATGTTGATGCATAGTTTAAAAGTTACATATGATAACATAGAATTCTTTGAAGAGGCGAATTTTAATATCATTAATAAGCGATTTAACGATAGGTTGATTTCAAGAAAGTCAATGTGTGAATTTCTTGAAAATAAATCTATCGAATCTCTTCCCGTTGAAATAAGCATAAAAGAGATAGGTAACATAAAACTGACAAAGGGTAAATTACTATTGTTAAATAATACCTCTTTCGAACAAGCTTGGTATTCATTTTCTCAAAAGTTAGAATATGACGGTTGGGACATGTCTACAGCAGAATTTTTACCATTGACTTTAGAGGAATATCAAAACGAAATCAACCAATTCACGAATTATTGGCAAGAATTAAATAAGAACGAGTTTGAATTGCTTCAGAAAGAGTCTTTAATTTCAATTATTCGAACTTCTAAAGACTGGAATTATAATGAGTATATAATAAAATATAAAAACTGTTACCAATATGTTGGAGTTGATATATACACTGGGTAAAATGCATATAACACGGTATAAAAAACATAGGGCGTTTGTGCTAAACCGAAAGTTCTGTGCATATTAACAAAGTCCGCTAAATATAAAATTTGGCGTTTATAGTAGAAAAGATAAAAGCAAAATTTTATATTTAGCTAAGTAATATACCGAAACGTAAGTGCTTATCACCTGCCCTACGATTTCTTATACTGAACGTTACCTTTAATTGCTCCGAAATTGTAACTCCTTTTAAACTGAATTTCTAAAAACACAAATCATCGGAATTTCTGTTTACTCAAAATCTGAATTTTTACTTACTCATTTCGGAATTTATGCTGTTCGGAATTTTTCTCTTGCGGAATATTTTACTCAAACGGATTTGAAAAAGTTTTCGGAATTTCCTCACTAACGCAAAATGCTACAAAGCGTTTTGAAAAAAAACACTTTTCGCTATTAAATTGTAAAAGCAAAACTAGTTTAGCTTTTGTTCTTTTATTGTCCTATCTGATTCGCATTTCTATTTCTGCTCATCACAATCTGTCGCAACTAAAAGGTAACAATATGTATAATTCATTGCTTGGTTTTTAACTTTTCGGAATAATCCTTCGGATCATTCCTCTGGTTCGTTTCTTTTTGCTAATTTAGTTTCTTGATCACGCAACGTAATCATACACAAAACCGTTAGGCACAAGCTGAAAAACAAGAATGACAGAACAATTCACAAAAGGAGATATAATTCAAGGAGCTAAAATTGGAAAAGATGAATCTTATCATCCTATTGTCTATTTTGGAGAAATGGATGGTCTATTCTTTCTTGGTGGAATGATAACTCACTCAAAAGCTTATGGAAATATAAAATTAGATGATTCTCATTTTAACCAAAAGATTGATAACAATCCAAAACCTAGTTATTTTGTAAAAAACTATTTAGTAAAAAAGCAAGAATGGGGACCATTTAAACAAATAGGACAATTATCAAACAAAGGAACTCAATTTATCGAAGAGAACCTTAAAAATACTGACCCAGAAATTTGGGAAAATTATTTAACCAAATAATTAGATAAACTGAATGACAGAAAACAACCAACTAACGTTAAGATTTGGAGGAGATGGAAATATTAGAGTAGAAACTCTTACTGACTTTCTTGAGCAATACAAAGAATTATTATATCTGATAAACAAAGAATTAGGATACAATCCTGAAGATATGATAATTGAAGTCTCACCACCAGAAAATGGAAGTTTCAAAATAAAACTAAAATCAAAATATAAAGATTTGATTTTAGAAAAAATGGGAGATTTAAGCGTTGGAGTCTTGCTAGGTTTATTAGCAATTATTTCGGCGAATATGACAAATGACAGTGTTACTATAGAAGAAGTAAATCAAATTCTTGAACAAAGAGAACTGAAAAATAAAGATTTGCCCAAAATTGTTACAAATGTTTATCAGAATACAATAGCCAAACAGAAAATACAACAAACATTTATTATTGTTAATAATGATGAAAATATAACTGACCTCAAGATTGAACAAAACGACAAACAGTTTTTGAGTATTGATAAATCCGAGTTTACAGATATAATAGAATCTCAATCAGTAACTGAATTAGAAGAAATTCAAGATTCAGATATATTGACAGATGAAGCAACATTAATAATCAAAACATTACATTTTGAGGGACAAGCTAAATGGGGGTTTATTTTTAGAGGTTATCCAATTAAAGCATCAATTAGAGACACTGAATTCTTTGAGAAATTAAATAATGAAGCATTTAGAAAAGGAGATGCTTTAAAAGTAATTTTATCAAGAAAGCGAAATTTTGCGGAAGACTTACAAACTTACATTGTTGACCAAAGTAGTTACACTATAGACAAAGTAATTAAACATACATCTAAAACTGATAATCAAAAGCGATTGAACCTTGAATAAAAAGCCAGTGCCTAACATCGTGTAAAATTAATTGCTAGTTCTAGCCTACTTACGAATATTCCTGCGGAATATTCTATTCGGTTTTTATTTGCTAAATTAGTTACTTAAACACGCAACTAATCTTACACAAACACGTTGTGTGTCATTAAAAAAAACTGAATCCAAGAATACTAAACCTACAATGACTGAAGAAGAAAAAGAAATAAAACAGGGAAACTTTATAGAATGGACTACATTCATTGAAGACAGAGTTGATAAATGGTCTAAATCAATTAAAGTTGACTTGTCAAATCAATTGGACTATTCTCCTGATTCACTTATCACAATAGAGGAATATATCTTGAGTAATTTCACTAAAGATTCGTTGTCTAATGAAAAATCTAAAATGCAAATTGATGCGACTATATCTTATTATGCTGAAACACTATTAAGAAACCTGCCTGAAAGCACTTGGTTTTTAGATATTGATGACGAATCAAGTTATTATTACAATTTACCTTCAATTAAAACGCCAATCGGAACAATGATTTGCCCACATAAATTATTGCCAAGAATAATTCATAAGAACAAAGGAACATTTCTATTTGACTTCTTCAATAAAAGGTTAGGGTTCATCAAAAAACCAGAGACATATTAATAAATAAAACGAACACACAACAATGGCTATAATTAATACGGGGTTTGTTACTTAATCCAAAGTTTAGAGCTTTTAACCAAGTCCGCCAAATCTTTTGATTTGGCTTTAGAAGAAAAATATAAAACAAAATAAAAAGTTTTGGCTAAGTGCTTAATCGGAAATTCAGTACTTTTAATTCCCGTACTAACCATAGCCGGAACGTTACCTACAATATTGAAAAAACTGCTTCAAATAATAATTCTGACTTTAATCACAGCTTGTGGTTCAACTAAAAATACGACTGACCTAATTGCGGACGAAAAGTTTGAATTATGCTCTGAAATCAAATATAATCGACTCGTTACGGAAGTTGGACCGATTGAGGGAAAGCTGATTTACAAACAAAATATTCATAGTTTATTAGAAAATTCACTAATTCAAGAAAAATATCTGACTGAAATAAGCAAAAACGGATATACGGAATTATTAAAAAAGGCAAGTCGCAAAGAAATAGAGCCTGAGTTTTTTGAGATACTTAAATCGGATTTAGGATTTGACCCATATTTGTTATTTCCGATTAATTCCCATTTATCTTGCTATGGTTATTTATTTGAACAACTAAAAATTTTAGACAAGTCAAGTTGGCAATTTGAATTTGGATTAGCTTATAACAAATTTGAGGCTTACGGAGATTTAAAAACTGATAGCGAATATTTAATTGACGCGCTGAATAAAATTCCAGAAGATAAATTTCAAAAAATAATGTATCGGAAATTATTCTTGGATTTAATATACACGAATCTGAATTAAAAATACTGTAGGTAACACCGTATAAAAATAATGCTTAGTTTAGTGCTTAATCAATAGTCCGTGCACTTTTGTTACGTCTGATTTTCCTGCGGAAAATCCTCGCACACAAAACCGCACTATTCTTATACATAAACGTTGTACAACATTTGACCAAAAATGAAACTATTCCGATTTTTAAAGAAAAAACTGAATGAATTGGACAATATTCCAGATGATAATCTGACTAAAAAGGTTATGAGAAAGTCTAATATAAAAACTGAATCTAAAACAGAAACGAATAACGAAAATATTGACAGAACAAATTGGACTGAAGAAAACTTTGAGTTTCTAATAACAGGAGTTGATGAAATTCCAAATGAGGAATATGACAGAATAATGACGCCGAATTCATTTGAATGGAAAAAAGTAATTATAGACGAATGGCCATTTTATAAAGTTGGAGAAGATGAATTTAGTTTCTCTTGGGAAATACCTGGAATCCAATTCACTTTCAATAAAGAAGTGAAATATGAAAAAGCGAAAAAGATTGCGGACGAAATAATTGAAAATATTAACTCGAATGGACAAAAAGCGGAATTACTAACTCTTGAATCGAATAAAATTTATAAATTCTAATTAAATAAAGTAAGTTGATAGATTTGAATAAACATTACGGAAATTTAGAAGCTGAAAAATTAGTTGAAATATTAGAATCAACTAAAGCTTATAAAAAGGAAGTTATCGACTTTTGTAAAGAAAGGCTTCTTGAAATGGATATTTCAAAAGAGCAATTAAAGATTTACTCTAAAAAAGTACTCAGAAATAGATTTTATAAATATTTTACAGATGGAAAGTATAGAACTAATGAAGTCATAGAGATAGATAGCTTTTTTCTTAACATTAAAGAAACTAAAGCTTGTTTTAAATTGAGTAAAGAAGAATACATTAAATACCTAGATGGAGCAACACGGGATTTACCAGCATAAAAAAACGTTATACAACACCGTGTATAATTAATGGCTAGTCCTCGCCTACTTACGAAAATCCTCGCGGATTTTCTATTCGGTTTTTATTTGCTAAATTAGGTGCTTAAACACGCCACTAATCATACACAAAACCGTTAGCACACATTTGGTCACCTCAATAAAGACAAGGCTAAATTAACAGAATCTGTTAGTTCTTTTTTGTTAGTTTGAATTTTAGAAACAACTAGAATACCATTATAAATTACGAATAAAAAAGATGCTAATGACTTTAAATCTTTACATTCAGTTAATTGACCTTTCTTTTGACCCTTTTTAAGATATTCATAAAATAAGTTTTCAAAATTGTGCCTATTACTTGATAAAATCTCAAGACAACTTTCATTATTAGGAACAAGCTCTGTAGTATTATTTACTGCAAAGCAACCTTTTCTATCTTTATCAAGCAAAGCTTCATTTATTGCTCCATTAAAAAGTATAGAAAAACCTTCTTTGACATTTGGTTCATTTTGAAATAATTCACAAATCTTATCAATACTTTGCTTACGATAAAGCTCAAAAGATTTTTTAAAGAGTTTTTCCTTATCTCCAAAAGTATCATACAAGCTTGCTCTATTAATACCTAAATGACTTACCAAATCCTTAATAGAAGTTGCAGAATAGCCTTGCTTCCAAAATAAATTCATTGCTTTGGTTAAGACTTCATTTTCATCAAATAATTTTATTCTAGGCATAATAAAAAATGTTGAAGCGTATAAATACGCTTCAACAAACATAATTTATTGGAACTATCATTCCAAATATTTATCCAAAAATTAGATTGAGAATATTGGATTAACATTAAGACCACCATCTACATTGAATTCAGAACCTGTAATAAATGAAGCTTTATCAGAGGCAAGAAAAGCTACCATTTCAGCAATTTCATCTGGTTTTCCATACCTTTTTAAAGGAATTCGATTTTGCATCATATCTCCCATCCCTTTGAGTTGTTCTTCAGACATACCTGTTTTACTGAAAATTGGTGTAGCTATTGGCCCAGGATTTACGGCATTTACTCTAATTTTTCTTGGAGCCAATTCTGTAGCAGCTGCTCGAGTGTAAGAGTTTAAGGCAGCTTTTGTTGCTCCATAAACAGCTGTGTTGGGCATTCCTGTATAAGCATTAATTGAAGATAAATTTATTATACTACCTCCATCATTGAGAAGAGGTAAAAATTTCTCAATTGTATAAATTGCACCTTTAAAATTAACGTCTATCAAAGTATTAACACCCTCTTCAGAATTTTGTCCAACTGGCATAGGAATAAAAACACCCGCGTTAACAAACAAAATATCAATTCTTTCAAATTCATTTTTGACTTGATTGATAGCATTATCCATTGCAGATAAATCGGACACATCTGCAATAATCCCTCTAACATCAAGTTCTTTAGCTGCTAAATTAACTCTTTCTTGAGAACGCCCTGTAATGATTACAGTTGCTCCTTCTTCTTTTAATTTTTTAGCTGTTGAATAGCCGATACCACTATTTCCTCCTGTAATTACCGCTACTTTACCATTTAATGTACTCATTTTTCTAGTTTTAATTAATATTAATTATAACGGAACAATCATTCCAGATACAAACATACAAATAACAGAATGAATGTTCCAAATAAATTTAAACTTAATTTATGAAAAGAAAAACGTGTGCTAACATCGTGTAAATAAAATTGCTGCTTTTGTACTTTTCCTTTGTTCCATCTTTTCTAATTTACTACATTTATAAATCGGAAAGTTCTCGCGATTTTATTCGCAACTTTCCTTACACAAACACGTTGCAAGTAATAGCGGAAACTCACTCAGATTCTAAAAATACCGAATTTGAAACTTTAGATCTTTTACAAACTCATCTCTGAATTCATTACTCAAATGTTGAATTTTACTCTTGTGAATTTTAGCCA
>Ga0209295_1000984_pt1 | contig 10932 bp, 14 predicted proteins | sample Porto_5metaG_FD_187428 | JGI IMG/M metagenome (GOLD analysis project Ga0209295, IMG submission 187428) | Marine algal microbial communities from Porto, Portugal - Porto_5 metaG (SPAdes) (version 2) | ecosystem: Host-associated > Algae > Red algae > Unclassified | place: Portugal: Porto... | reverse complement strand
AGGGGTACGGCCACTATGCCGGCCCCCCTGCGGCCGGGAGTTACGCCCCGCTGGTGCCGTACTACCCCAACGGGCCGCTGTACCCTACCGAGAGCCTTCGCACTCGGGGTGGTCCGGCTGATAACGACTCACATCAGGGGGGCGGCCACAACAATGACAACCGCCCCGACATGCAGTCGTGAGGGGAGGTAGTTGGATAAAGGCCAAGTAAGAGAGGGCCTTGGGGTCTCATGTTTCTAGTCGTACATGATTGGGTGGGGTTTCTGCCTGAGTTGCTGTACTAGGGTCTTGTTGAAGCCCTCCACTTGACCATTTGTCTGTGGATGTTAAGGCGTGGCGTAATTAGTACTTACACCAAGCATTTGCACGACTTCTTGCTAATGTACGCATGCAAATGCGGTCTGTTAGCTGACAAAGTCGTGTCAGGGATGCCATGACTGGCAATCCAAACGTCAATGAAGGCACTGAGAACATCTAGTGCCGTCACATCTCGAAGGGGTACTACCCTAGTCAACTTCAAGAAGCGGTCACACATGACCAAGAGGTACTCATATCCCTCTGGAGTTCGGGGGAGAGGACCAAGGAGGTCGATGGCTACGGCCTCGAAGGGTTCCGTAGCTGGGAACAACCTCATACCTGAGGAAATTCGGATCTCCATCAGCCGGTTCTTTGCGCAAGTGGCGCAAGCCGCGACCCAACCGACCACATCGGCGGCGAGCGAAGGCCAGTAGTACCTTCGTCGTAGGGTCCGATACATCTTGGTCTCCACCAGGTGACCGCCTAAGGGGGAAGAGTGTTCCCTCTCAAGTACGTCAGCCACGACGGAGCGGGGCACATCCACTTGCTGTGTTCGCTCTTGTTGGCCATGACGGCAGAGCATGCCGTCGCCATTCTCATAGAACTGAGTTCGGTCCGTGGTGTCCATATCCTTACGGATCTCTTGGCAGAAACTACCGGCCAGTTGCTCTTTGGCCAACTCAGCCATCGAGATGGGTACTTGTCCCTTGTTCTCTGGTCGGTGGGGATCCAACACGGCTCCCGACCGCGTAGTCACCCCAACCACTGGGATGGCTTCTGGGATTGGTTTAGTATCCAACGCCTCCGTCGGCATGCGGAAGAGTGCATCCGCGATGGCATGATGTCGACCAGGCTTGTACGCAACGTCATAGTCGAACTCGGTTAGTCGTATCCGCCATCGATTCAGGCGGTTGTTAGTACATGCTGTGGTGGTGAGTATCCACTTCAGCGCCATATGGTCACACCGGACTAAGAACCGGGTACCCTCGATGGAGGGGCGCAGTGACGTTATTGCCCACACAAAGCCAAGACCTTCTCTTTCTGTCACGGTGTAGTTCTGCTCAGCGGGTTCTAGTCCCCGGCTGAAGTAGCCTACGGGATGTTATTCCCTCGCGGGTTGCTCCTGCAGCAGAGCAAAACCGAGTTGGACGTAGCTCGCATCAACGTCGATGATATACTTCCCCTCCCTTCTTGGTAGTGCCAAGATGGGAGGGTTACACAGTTGTTCGCGGAGTTAGTCGAACGCTGCCTGCTCCTCCATAGTCGGAGGGCAGAGTTTCCTGGGTAGCGAGGAGCTCACCATCTCATTCAAGGGTTTTGCGACCTTGGCGAAGTCAGCCGTGAAACGTCAATATACGTTACACATACCCAGGAAGCTGCGCAGTTGCGTTTGTGTCTTAGGGTATATGGCCTTCCTGATAGCCTTCAGATTTTTCTCATTCACACTGATGCGCCCCGGTCGTACGACATGACCGAGGTACTCCACCTCATTACTAAAGAGGTGACACTTCTTTGTCTTGAGGGTGACACCGTTCTCACCCAACAAGGTAAAAATTTTCTCCAAGTGGGAGATGTGTGACTCCGCGTCAGCGGAGTAAACGATGATGTCTTCTAAGTAGACGAGGACATACTGCTATTTTACTCCTGCCAGTATCATGTAGATAGAGCGCTGAAAAGTGGCAGGCGCATTGCAAAGTCCAAAGGGGAGGCGTGTACACTGGTACGTCCCCACATGAGTCGTGCAGGCAGTCAAGTGCTTATCCTCCTTGGCGACGGGTATCTGCCAGTAACCCGCGTTGCAGTCCAACGTGGAGAAAAACTTGGCGTCTCCCATGGAGTCCAGACAGTCATCCATCCTTGGGAGCGGATACGTATCACGCACCGTTCTATCGGTCAGTTGACGGTAGTCGATGCAACAGCATGTGGATCCATCCGGCTTCGGCACAAGAACAACCGGACTGGCCTACTCGCTGGTGCTTGGTACAATCACGTCCAGCTTAAGCATCTTTTCCACTTGCTCGCCGACGAGTGGTCGGGTTCGGGGACCCATGCGGTATGGATGGAGCCGCACGGGTTTGGCACCAGGCTTTAGTCTGGTCCGGTGTTCGGTCGCCTTGATGGTGCCAAGGGACCCATCCCACAACCCGTTGTGTCGATCAATCAGCGCCTTGAGACGTCCGCGGAGATATTCCGGGATGTTCTGTTCGGAAAAAGGGGGATCATTCTCCCGGTTTCCCACTGGTTTTGACGACGCCACCGGTACTGTCGGGGCGTCATCGTGGGGGAACGTTTCCCACTGCCCCGGCGTTACGGCGGTGATGTTACCGTCGTACGCCTCGATTGTGCCGAGAGACATACCCTTGGGGAGACGGAGTTTGTTCGTCCCGGTGTGGATTATCTCTCGCCAGCAAGGCTCACCTGTCTTTCAAGTCATGGTGCCCGGAGCGACATGTAGTCTATGTCGTTCAAACACCCGCTGCCTCTGAGTGAGCAGGCCGCTTCCTTGGAAGGCAGTATGCACTTTCACATAGCCTTTAGACTTGGGCTCTATGATTGTTTGCTGTGCCATTTGTACCTTTGCTTTGCCTTTAGAGGAACAGTCTTACGGTGTCGCAGATGACGTCGCCACCGGTGCGACACTCTTACCCCGTCGGAGGATGGGAACACGGCACCCATCCATCAGTTGGATGAAGTTCTGGGCTCCCGAAATGATTGGGACATGGGCATCCGAGTATGGGGTACCGAAGAGTAAGGGCACCGACATTCCTTGAACGACGCCCAACGAGTGCGTCGTCTCATACGTACCGATGCGCACATGGAGGGTTGCAAGACCCGTGATGGGAAGGATATTCCCATTCACATCAAACATGTTGGGTGTGGACTTGTCAAGTGGACAAACCGTCACCTCCTTCGGGAGTAAGTCTTCCCGAATCAAGGACGCGACAGACCTGGTGTCGAGTATCGCCCGGGTTGCCAGGAGGTGCCCGTCCTGCATCCATACTCTGTTTGGAACTTGAGAGTTGCTCCCTGTCAGGATCGCCACAACCTTACTGCGATCCACGCTCTTCGGGATTGGCATGTCCCGAGGACGTATCCCCTTAGGAAGTCGCAGGAGCTTGACATTGCTCTTGCGTCTCGTCCCTTGATTACCCACTTGGGACGTCGGGGATCCATCCATCCCAGCGGATACGCGTTTCCCTCATCCGACTCCGAGGAGGATGCCGCGGATTTGCCTGCCTGGGGATTCGGTTCCCCCTTCTCAAGTGGTGACTCACTCCCACTTGAGGACTCGTTGTCGCCGGCTGTTGCGACAAGGTGAGGCCCAGTCTTCCTCGTACTCTTTTGGAATCGGGCAGGACGAGACTTGTCCTTGGCCGATCGACTGTTCTGTGTCAGTCGCGCACGAAGACGCGGGTCCAACGTGGGACACTCTTCCGCCCAGTAGATCGTCTGGTTACAATGCCAGCGCGGCACGCCTGCAGCCTTTCCACTCCCGCCTACTTGGGGCGTGGTCGTTGTGGCTACGCTTTGCTCGACTGGTTTCGTGCGAGTTGTTCTCTGACGGACCGGGTACCGGGGTGTTACTAGAGCCCGTGCTTGTCGACGGAGGCGAGTTGCCTCCGCGAGCTTAGCGGCCTCCTCGGCTCGCTCTTTCTGTTCTGCTGCTTGCATCCAGCGGTACTCATCGCCTCGAGTTTGGGCGATGCGGGCCAGCTCCGCCAAGATAATCCCTGGCTTATTACGTTCGCGTAAGGTAGCGCGAACCACAGGGTGAACGCCTTCCACATAGCGTCCCTTGAGGGCTCCTGTCGAGTGGAGGAGCCCACATGAGGTGTTCAATACTCTGAGACGTTCAGCGTATGACAGCTCATCTTCGTTCTCTTCTTGCCGCGCCTGGTGGAACTGTTCCACGAGGCCGGCTACGGTTGACTCATCCGCATGCATACGGATGATCCAGTTGACCAGCTCCAAGTAGGAGCTGACCTCTCCTGGTCTTCCGCCACGTCGAGTTGGCATGACGCCCATTATCTAGGAGCGGAGTGTTTCTCCAAGGTAACATCCTGAAACACGTAGAAGGCCTCTCCTTCCGAGATGTCATTGTCGTCCCGCGCCTTGCAAAACTTGCGCAAGAACTGGAAGACTTTATGCGGCGGGTCACCGTTCCATTCTGAGCGGTGGCCAAAGGAGTGCATGACATCCTTCTTGAACCGGCCCATGGTACGGGCGTGCTCCCGTGTGTAGGAGACCGATTTATTCTCCAGCGCGTACGTCTCGCAATCAAACAAATCCTGATAGTGGGGATTGTTGACCGTGATCTTGTCTGGTTCAACTCGTACCAGCCCTGTTGGGCGCTCCTCTGAGCGGTCACGCCACGGCACTGGGACTCGCCGAGCCGAACCAGATGCATGCACTGGGCGGTGCCGGGGAGTGACCCGTGGTGTTTTCCGTTGGCTGCCACCGCGCGGAGAATCGCCGCCGGAATAGTCGCCATCAGACGATTGCGACGCGTAGTGCAGTCATCGGTGGGACTGAGTTTGTTCACTTCGTCGAGGGTCGGGACGCGCAATAGGGCACCGGACCGAACCGGGCGTAGCCGGTAGTGAACGGGCGATCTCGGACCTTACAGCCTCAGCGATGGCGTCCTGCAACTCAGAACCCACGCTGAATAATCCACTCAACGAACCGCAGGGAGCACGACTAGAGCTCCCACCCGCGGGCTCGTCCCCAAGCCGGGGCACCGACTCACCGACCGCAACTCGGGACGTACCATCCGTCCTCCCAGCTACGTACGGCAGTGTCGTGCCGAAGGGAGTGTTGGAATCCAACGGGGGCTCCACGGTGTCACTACAAACCGTGGAAGCCCCAGCTTGAGGGTGAACTCCACCCGGTCCGACGGAAGAGGCCGGAGGAAGAAACAAGGAGCCACGTCCGGCTACGCCCACATCTCCGCCACCCTGGCTTCGTGGGACGACACGTCCACCTTCTGGTGGCGTGGGCCCAGAGGGGAGCGATTCCGTGCTCCCAATCTCACTAGCCACATCAGCGTGTGCGGAGGGGTTTCCCCCCTCCCCTCTTGACATCCGGTAACCGAGTGGGCTCACCAATCAAACGTTGCGGGGTTGCAACGGAGGAACAAAGATCGCTACGGGAAGAAGGTGAACTCGGCCACCTCGCGGCGCGATCACTAAGGTGGCAAAGTGTGCTGCCTCCCCTGCTGCTCCACCAAATGTTGTACCACAGTCAGGCCGACCCCACTCGGGCGGCCGAGACGACCGGGCACCCGGTAGTCTCGTCAAAGACCCCGGAAGCAAGCGCCAAAACACGCACACACAACTAGGGTGGGCGTCAAAGTCAGGCCGCAAACGCGTCACAGCGTTGTGAGGCTCAACGTTTACTTCCCTCCCTCGGGGAGGTCCGGGACTGCTCTGCTGTCCCGCTCAGATATACGCACCGGTCCCCTTCTCTCAACCCTCAGGGGGACCCTCGCAAGTGGGCCAAAAACAGGCGTCAAACGCGGGCCACACCCGCCGCCGAGGGTGTGCCCAAGACCCAATCAAATCATGCCAACAAAATCCCCGAGGCGAGGGTGAAATGCACTGAGAACATCAGATATGACTCCTCACAACGAAAAGATCAAATCAAGGATACGGTCATCACTCAGAAGACCGTAGAGTGGTATTTCCGGAAATCCCAACTGGATCGTCCCAACCACGGTCCGATCGCACCTAGTGGGTCTCGTGATCGGTAGGAATTTGCTTAGTCCATCTAATCCCGGTAAACAGGAATCTCAGCCTTGCTTAGGCGAGCTTCGGGCAAGACCCGCCCCGACGGCGTGTCCGCCTGTGGCTCCTCCACTTATTGGCCCCATCAGCTGTCAGGTCCAGATGGCCTCCGTGTGGCCATGCTGCCACAACTTGTCCTTGCGTCTGGGGATGGTAGGTCGTGGAGTACAGGTTGGTAATGCCCATCAGCCGGCAGACCCCCTGGAAGAGCGTGGAGGCCAATTGGGGTCCATTGTCCGTCATGAGGGTGTCCGGGGGACCGTAGGACGCCACTCAGGTGTCTCAGAACGCTGAGGCCACGGTTTCAGCGTCTTCCCGCGGGATTGCCACCACGCGGGTCAACTAGGGGAAGCGTTCCACCATGACAAGAAGGTACCGTTTGCCCATGGCGGTCTTAGGAAGTGGTCCCGAGAGGTCGAGGCACACAGCGGACAACGGTTCCGTCGGGGGAAAGAGCCTTAGCGGGTTGGTCCGTCGGCGTCCGCCCACGCGTCTCTTGGCACAGGTCCCGCAATTTTCCACTTATGCGTACACGTCGGCCACCATGGACTCCCAATAAAAGAAGCGCCGCATGGACACGTACATCATGTTGGCGCCAGGGTGTCCCGCATGGGCCGGCGCGTGCTCCAGGGTGAGGATCTCCATCCGTAGGGACTTGGGGACGTACACCTGCGTGGCCCGGTCCAAGGGTGCGCGTCGGACAAGCAAGCCCTGCGCGTTCTCGGAGTAGCGGGAGTGGGCATTTCGGTCCAACTCCTGTCGAAGCTCGTGACACCGATTGTCCTGCGCTCGGGCCTTGACTAGACGGTTCACCGTGACGGAGGAATAGTCCCGTCTGTTATTGTACGACGGCATGGTCCAGGCCCGCGTGGAATTGGCCAGGGTGATGCAGGGGATGTCCTCCGGGATTGTCCTTGTGTCCACCGCGGGTGTTGCGAGCCGCTACATCGTGTCCGCTCCGTGGTGAGCGGATCCCGTGCGGCTCTCGACCAAATAGTCGAACTCAGAGAGTCGTAACCGCCAGCGGGCCAAGCGACCATGGGCCCCATTCATGTGGAGCTTACATCGGAGGGCCGAATGGTCCGTCCGGACGATGAACAGGGTCCCTTGGACGTTCGGACGCAGCATAAAGAGGGCCCAATCGACCGCGAGGCACTTTTTCTCCATCGTGCTGTTGTTCTTTTCGGCCCCCGTGATCGGATGGCTCCAGGACCCAACCGGCTTGTAGCTCTTGTCCGGCTGTTCTTGCCTCAGGACGCAACCCACTTGGTAATCGCTGGCGTCCGTGTCCAACAAGTAGGCCCCAGTAGACCGCGGGAGTGCCAGGATCGACGTGCTTGTGAGCCGCCTCTTGAGCTCCTCAAAGGCGTCCCGCTGGTCTTGCGAAAACGGGGGAAGTGGGTCCGACACCTTAGGACTTGTGAGGGTCGTCCGGGGTCTGGCCACTTGTGCGTAGTCCTTCACGAACAGGCGGTACGCGTTGCACATGCCTCGGAAACTCCATAGGTCCTTCTTGGTCCGAGGCGGTTCGGCACGACGTAGGCCCACCAGGTTCTTCTCGTTCACCTGCATGTGTCCGCGGCCCACGATGTGTCCCAAGTATTCGACTTCCTCCTGGAAAAGATAGCATTTGGAGGCCTTGAGGGACACTCCCGCGCGGGACAACAGACCAGAGACTTCGTCCAAGTTCGTGATGTGCTCTTTCACCGTCCGGGAAAAGACAATCACGTCGTCAAAATGGACGAGGCAGGTCTTCGACTTGACGCCCGACAGGATCATATCAACGGCCCGCTGGAAGGTGGCCGGCGCGTTGATCAAACCAAACGGGAGCCGGATGTACTTGAAGGTCCCCTCGTGGCACTTGAAGGCCGTCTTGTCCTGGTCCTCGACGGCCACCGGGATCTGCCAGTAGCCGGAGTAGCAGTCCAGCATGGAAAAGACGGACGCTTCGCCCAGGAAGTCAATGCAATCGTCCATGCGGGGCAGCGGGTACGTGTCCTCCACCGTCACGTCTCTCAAACGGCGGTTGTCCACGCAGAACCTGAGGGAACCGTCCGGCTTGGGCACCATCATGACCGGAAAGGACCACTCGGACTGAGACGGCTTGATGATGCCCATCTGGAGCTGCTTCGCCACTTGGTCCGCCAGGAGACGACGGTGGTGGAAGCCCGTCCGGTAAGGTTGAGACCGAAGAGGACGATTCCCAGGGTGGAGGGCGATCCGGTGGGGTGTCACGTCGATTTGGCCCAACCTGCCACTCCATAGGCCCATATACCGATCCATCAGCTGATGTACCGCGGTATGTGAATCCGGCGGGATCAGCTAATAGGCCACCCTGGGAGATGGCGATAGCTCCGGCGGCTGTTGATCCGGCGGCACCCGATCTTGCGGCCGCCCGTTGGTTTTCGGCGCCTGCTCTTCCACTGGGACCGACGGCGCTTCCTTGGGCGGATGATCTTCCGTCTGCCCAGCCGTACAGAGCGGGTCCGCCCCCATATCGGCGGGTTCGTCCTCCTCCGTGATCTCGTAAGTCAGGCCCGCGTAGCGCTCCGCCAGGCCGATCGCGTAGTTCTTCGGTAGGTTGACCGGCCTGTCCGAAATGTTGGTCAGGAGGAGAATGAGTTCCCGGCTGGTCTTCAGGATGGCAATGGTGTTATGTAGGCAGAGTTCTGTCTGGGCCAACATCTCAGGTCGTTCCACGAGACGACATGTCCCCGCGGTCCCTAACACCACGGAGACCGCTTGGACGGTGCGAGGGGCCACAGTCACGCCCTGTCGCAGGTAGATTGCCCCCTTGTCCCGACGGGTTGGGTTGCCCTTGACCGGGTTGGGCTCCTTCTTCTTGCCGTCCCACGCGTTCTCCTCCTTAGTCAGGCCGCCGTGGTTCGAAGCGACGGTCTCACCGCCCGGTTAGATGGCCTTCACGTTCTCCTTCTGGAAGTCCATGCCCAGAATGACAGGGACCGAGAGAGCATTGACCGCCAGGAACTGGAAGGGCATCAAGGCACTCTCCACAAATACGGAAAACCCCACTTGGGACTTGACCTTCAGGAGTTGTCCGGAAGCGTCACACAAGTGGGTCGACCCAGGGGCCCGCCGAGCCTGCTGTTGCCAGCAAGGGGGGAGGACATCCTCCCGGACGACACTTGGTCCCGCCCCAGTGTCCAACACGCATGGGGTCTGAAGCAGATGATGCTCCGACGAGAAACGCAGAGGCACCGAGACCACGACGATTCGTTTACGCAAAAAGAGCAAGGTCACCTTAAACGCACAGGGACAAGCGAGACCACGCCGTCGAGGAGCTTGTCCCGCCGGTCTTGTAAGCAACTTGGGTACGCAGTTCGAAGCAGGGTCCTCGCATAGACTAGCCCACAGCGGGGGGTCGGACAGCTGTTCGCCCCCCACTTCACGTTCCCCGAGCCGTGCTTGTCCTGCTCGTTCCCCGATTGGCTGCCAGGGTCCCTATCTTGTTTGTCCTCTGCGTCCGTCTTGTCGATACCTTCACAACGGGCCTGGACCATGGCGATCCGGAACTTTCGGTTGTAGGTCCGCGTGGCCCGCTCTTTCTCTGCCTGCCCGGCCCCACAACTGCGCGTGGCTTGTGGGAAGGGCTCTCGAGCCTTGTTCACGAGCGCCCTCTGTTGGTCCGTCAGGATCGGACGAATGTAGGACATGTGTCCCGTTGTCCAGCGTAGGAAACAAATGCGGGGGCGCAGTGGGTCTTCAGGAAGCCCGGTCAGGAATAGAAGGAGGTTGTCCTGCCGGCCCCAAACGGGTTGAGCTTGCCCCGGGGTGGCCGCCGGAGGAGGAGGGGCCACAGGGGGCTCCGTCTCACCGAGGGCCATCACCGGAAAATCCGCGCGTGTAGGACGCGCCCGCGGTGTCACCGAGAGACAACGGGAACCACGAGAGGAAGACAGAGTCGATGGCCCCTGCCCATCACGGGCCAGATTCATGACCTCCTCTGCCGCCTTATGCTTTCCCGACGTGTAGGTCACTAACTGCTGGAAGGAACAGGCCGGCGTGTTGTGGACGAACGCGTTTGTCCGGATGTAAGCCGGTAGTCCTTGAATTAGTTGCTGCTTCATGGTCCCTTCCGTATGGGTGTTCCCACACCGGTCCGACAGGCACCGCAAGCAGGCCGAGAAGGACTCGATGGTCTCTTCCGGCTCGATGATCGCATGACTAAGGGTGTCCTGCGCCAGAGCCAGCGTGTGTGGCTCCGCGTACGTCTGCAGGAACCGATTCACCGCAACCGCGACAGACGTGACATCGCAACGCCCAGCGCGGCCCCAGAGTATGGAAGCTCGCGGGTGTAGTGTAGTTCCGCGTCGACGGACAGGAAGTGGGGTACCGCGTAGAGGGCCATCCCTTCGGATACGTCAGTGTCGTTACACGCTTCGACCAACTTGCGCAGCCAGGAGAAGACCCTGAGGGGGTCCTTTCCAGAGAACTGCGGGAACCCGCCGAAGGGGTGCTTCATGTTTTTGGTCGTTCGGACCATCTTTCGCGCTTGGGCCTCCCCGTAGCCCGTCCAACGGTTCCGTAAGCGGTAGGTCTTGTAGTCCAACACCTGCGAGAACCGATCGTCCGAAAATTGTAGAACCGGAATAGGAGGGACCGCCGGACTTGTCCCGTGGGGCGTAGTAGCCCCCCTGGCATCTTGACCGTCGGCGGACCCGGAGGATGCTTTGTCCGACGAAGATGACGAGGAGGATGGACGGCAACTCCGGAAGTGGTGCCGCCTCTCGTGGGACCGGCTGGTCCCACCCTGTTCCGACGCTTGTCCGCCCGACTTTGCCCGTCGAGGGGACTCGCTCAGGGCCCGCGTCACGTCGGCCAGCATGTCCGA
>Ga0209295_1000979_pt1 | contig 10958 bp, 5 predicted proteins | sample Porto_5metaG_FD_187428 | JGI IMG/M metagenome (GOLD analysis project Ga0209295, IMG submission 187428) | Marine algal microbial communities from Porto, Portugal - Porto_5 metaG (SPAdes) (version 2) | ecosystem: Host-associated > Algae > Red algae > Unclassified | place: Portugal: Porto... | reverse complement strand
TAACTTCTTCATTTGGGGTAGATTATTTTCTTCCTCTTCCCTAACGTAGCGATAGCGGAGTGGAGAGAGTGCCGGATAGCCCGACCCCCGACTGATAAGGAGGGGGATACGCCCAAATTTTCATTCGCTTCACTGGATTTGTCAAAGAATCAAATGTTTTACAAATGTAGGACTTGGACAACGGAAAAAAAATATAACTACTTTTTTTTACTATATGATTTTTCATAAATCTTACATTCTAATTTAGAAAAATATTTTACTCATTCAATATTTTCCCACAATTTGGAATGAAAAACTTACTACTTAGGAAAGAGGAAGAAAATAATCTACCCCAGCGAAATTTCAAGTTATATCGCCCTTTCAGGGCTGGCGAAGTAGATTTATTCCGAGCAATGGGCTGACACCCATTGTTATAATATGTCGTCCCGTTGGGACTTGTGACAAAATTATATTTTGATTAAAATGATTTCTCATTCAGAACCAATCACCCCTGCTTTGGAGGGGGCTGGGGGGAGGATTCTCGGCTGCTTTTCTCCCCCCAACCCCCTCCAAAGGGGGAGATAGTCCGCATTCTAATTTTACACTTAAAATTAAATGATATATTTGCTTGACAATTAATCAAATACAAATTATAAAAAGTCGTTGTTCGGTAGAATAATCTACCCGTCTGAATTGTTCTTTTTCTTATATGTTTCACTTAGTGAAAGAAAATAAATAACTTCTTCATTTGGGGTAGATTATTTTCTTCCTCTTCCTTTACTTGTTAATACCGAACCAATTTCTCTACAAAAAGCTGCTCACCATCAAGATCAGAAAAGCGAAGGAAATAAATTCCGGATGGAAGAAAACCTACGTCTATCGTTGTTTCATTATCCTCAAAGCTAATAAATCCTTCATCGCCTATACGTCCATGCGTATCCACGATCTGCAGACGTGCTACGCCTGTATATGCGTAATGCACAGACACATTGCCGCGTGTAGGATTCGGGAAAATTTTGGTCTGTTCGTATAGGTCTTTTCCGGTACAATCTTGGTCGATACCATCATCGGCAACTTCGGGGGCGGTAGGGTAGGAGTCGCTGCGTGTATCATCACAATCCGTATTATCTGTGACATAACCCGTCGGCGGCTCGAAAATGCAGGTATCGACGGTGATATTGATGTCACCATAATTGTCTCCGTCGGCATCAATGTAGTAGCGATTCTTTGGGAGTCCGTCGTCAAACAAACCATTGCAATCATTGTCAATGGCATCGCAAATTTCGGGACTGTCGGGATTGATAGCTGCGTCTTCATCATTACAATCGAGTGCAATAGAGACGTAATTTGGCGGGGCAGTCGTACAAGTGTCAATGCTAATCAATTCATCTCCGAAACCATCACCGTCATTATCAAAATAATAAATAAAACGCGGCAAACCATCATTGACTTTGCCATTACAGTTATTGTCAATGGCATCACAAACTTCCGGTGAATCGGGGTGAATATCTGCGTCTGTATCATCACAATCGAAATCATTGGCAACATAACCCGTTGGCGGTACTATTAGGCAGGTGTCCAAAGAAACGCCTCCACCTCCGGCAGCGCTACCAAAACCATCGCCATCTATATCTAAGAAATACGTCGTTACGCTCAAGCCTTCATCAACTAAGCCATCGCAGTTATCATCTATGCCATTACATATTTCGGTGGCGTCAGGATTGACATTAAATTTGGTATCATCGCAGTCCATACCATTGACAACGCAGCCCGTTGGCGGTATAGTGATGCAGGTATCTACCGACATACTGATGTCGCCAAAGCCATCGCCGTCATTATCAAAGTAATAAGTATTTTTTGGAATACCGTCATCTGCCAAGCCATTGCAGTCATTGTCCAAGGCGTCACAAATTTCGGGTGCGCCCGGATAGACCGCCGCATTGGTATCATCACAATCTTCGTATTCGTAATAGCCGTCGCCATCTTGGTCGCGATAAAAATAGGATTCGGCAAGCAAAAAGGCATCCGTACCAATTTCAATACCCATCAAGCGACCGGGTATATCATCTGCCGGAGGGTGTATACCGCCCCAAATACGCGACAAACTACACTGGTCGGAGGCATCGCGGTAAGTAGCCCATTGAAGCGTAAAACTCTGACTCGGACCTTCTTCAAAAACCAAAAAGTCATTCATTTCTACCGGAAATTCGCCCATACCGCCAGGGAAATACTCATCACCAGTCAGCATTGTTAGCACTTCGGCAGCCGCACGCGAGTAGGTTGAGTGTCCCGAAACATAACCCGCAAAAGGCGGCGTGACGAAAGATGGACGTTGGTAGGGCCACCATTCTTCGGCTAATATCCAATCAACGCCCGCCGTATTGGTTGCAGTGCTATTGATATAATCCGGTCCGCGCCATGCACGAACTTTTATTTTGCCGAGGTTGGTATTATTCATTCCTGCCAGTGGGTCGCCAGCCGTCACACGCTCTACAAAACCTGTTGAAAGCTGCATTCCTGCCGGATGAAAACCCGGAAAAAGCGGAAAACTACTCTGTCCATTATCCGCCATAAATCGAATGGCACTCATCGGACGAATATAATCGTACCAACCCTTTGCACCCCAAGCCGCAATCGCGCAATCGTGCATTGCGCCACCCAGCATAAAATAGCTCTTGACATCCCATTCCAAATCACTCTCTACCTCTACGATTCCCCTAAATTTTTTCTCTAAAAGAGGATTATCACTTACATAATTTAAAATTGTATACCAATGCCCCGGCGGAGTTTCCGAATCCGGTCCATCTGCCCAAAACTCTGCCAATACGCGCGTATAATCGCCACGCGGCACAAACTGTGGCATGTAAGGTGCGCCTGTGGCAGGATTGACGGTGCGTCCGATACTTGGGTCGCCGCCGTTTACTTCGTCATAAAAGTTGCGCAAGCCCGGTATCGTTGTCGGATAATCTTGCACATTGCCGATAGAGGCGGGCGAAATATCCCAAATCACGCCATCCGAAGGGTCGAGGTGTGACGACCATTTAGAAACAAGCGCGAACCCCCACTGATATTCTTCCGAAATCGGCGTCACCTGATTTGTGTCAAGGTAAGGCGGATCGCCCGGGTCATGATAAACCAGATAATCGTTGCCATTGCTTTGGTGTACGGTGAGGTCGTCTTCGGTCATGGCAAAAGGCGTAACATTTCCCCATTCAGGACCCAAAAACGGAGGCGTATTAAAGGGTATTTCATTCCCGGATTGGTCAATAAAAACATCCAGCGTCAGCGGTTGCCAATGATTTGGGTCGATGATGGTAGAGTTGCCCGGATTATCCGTTATCATTGGCGGATTGACGGGCTGATAGTAGGTATTATTATAAGAACCTTGTTCGTTTGAGCTGTCTTGTAAGCCGTAATCGATGAGGCATTGAGCAACATAATTGCCCAATGCAGCAGCTTCGCCCGTTGTATAATTGGTAGAGGTAAATGCAGGCGTATAGCCCAATTCTATCAATTTATTATTGGCTTCCGCGATAATAGAAAATACACCGGGTGCATTCTGAAAACGATGTCTAATCAAACGATACATTGCATAACTTATCGCTTCATCTCGTGCGGCTTCTATGTCGGAAGGTGTCGGTATACCATCGAATGAACAGGTAAAACCACCCACTGTTTTGCCTAAAAAATAGGTTTCGGCATTGTCGTCATAGACCGCCCATATATCGTACATCGCTGCGGAACTATGCCACAAATTGCGAGCATGAACCGTCGGACGGGCAAAGTCATTTCTGATGGCATTGAGTAAGACCTCGTTCCATTCGCGTGCTACCGAATGGCCTTGGGCAAAGGCGGTGTTGATGTTGGCGAATAGCAAAACGCCAAAAGCTAAGTATTGTAGAATTTTTTTCATGTATTTGTCGTCGTGGCGATAAAAAATACAAAGATAAGGTTTTTCGTACTGACGTGTGGGCGTGCTGACGTACTGATGTGCTGATGTACTGATGTGTGCGAGTATATTTTTTTTATTTGTTATTTTTATTTATTTAAAAAATTACAAATTAATAATTTATAAATAATAATAAATTTTAATTTATTTTCGGTCGAAATACTATGTTATGATTTTTTTACGATGATTTTTTTTTGAATTGTAAAAACATGCCGAAGCGTTACTTTTTTCGTTCTCGGAATGATTGCATCTTGCAGTCGTAATTCATTTTTAACAGAAAAAAATAAATACGATGAAACGACAAACAACATTTTTACTGGTTTTCTTTTTTCTTTTTTTTGGTAAATACTCAAATGGACAGGAGTCGAACTGCGAGTGTTTACCGGATGGTATAGCATTTACCAATCAGGAACAAATAGATAATTTTCCACAAGACTATCCCGGATGTACTAAAATATTGGGTAGGGTTAGATTTGGAGATTATGATTATTACGGTCAATTTTGGTACTTTACGGGTAATGTAGATAGTTTGAATCATCTAACTTACATAGGTGAACTTGTTTTTAAGGAGCAGAGTAGTTTCGCAAATTTTCCTAACATAGATACTTTGGGAGGTATTTTATTAGATGAAATATTTTATGGCTTTAGCGGACTGAATAATCTCAAACATATTGAAGGAGATTTTGTGGGAGAGATTGGTCCTATGAGTAATTTTGTGGGATTGGAACAGCTTAATTCCATTGGGGGAAACTTCAATATGTACACGATTTATGATTACGAACTCTTTGAAGACTTTTCCGGTTTAGATAACTTGAATTACATAGGCGGAAATTTTTCAACCGAACGTCTTATCATGTCAGATTTTATCGGCTTAGAAAACCTCGATTCAGTAGGAGAAGATTTAACTATCAATCAAAATCCTAATTTGACAACGCTGGCAGGTTTGGAAAACATTCAAAGTATTGGCGGAAATTTGATTATCGAAAACAACCCTAACCTTTCAATATGTAGCACATCCAGTATTTGTAATCACCTATTAAGCGGTGGCACAGCCACTATCCAAAATAATGCTCAAGGCTGTGATGATGAACAGGAAGTTTTGTCTTTCTGTGGCGATATTGCGTATGTCGAGGTTCATACTTTTTACGATATTAATCAAAATCAACTGCAAGATAGCAATGAACCCAATATGGCAAGTATAGTCAGTGTAGAGTCTCAGAATGCTACATACTATACCGGCAATGATTTACTCTACTTCTTACCGGGAAGCTATACGATTATGTTTGATGAGTCTACTGTTCCCAATTGGGTGTTGACAACTGATTCGCTCAGTTACTTTGTCAACTTAGAGGCATACGAGCGAGATACCATTTCATTCGGAATATTCCCTGATGTATTACTCTCTCATCTACAGACTTCCGTTAGTTCCCCACCTACCCGTTGCAACGAATTTATCACCTTCGATGTCAACACAAAAAATATCGGCACCACCACCGCAGACGGTACACTCTGGTTGGAAGTTGATGAAAACATCCTCGCCACCGACTTCATCGACATGCCTGACACGACAGTTGCCCCTAATCTTTACGGCTGGTTTTTCGATGATTTATTTCCAAGTCAATCTCTCACTCGACAAATTGATTTGCAGATACCCGGACCACCGGATTTTCCTGTGGGCGATTATTTATTTTTTGATACTTACGCAGATTTTGAAGATGAAAACGGCGGGCAAAACTCCCAAATCTTCACTTACGAAGCTGAAGTCCGTTGCTCTTATGACCCAAATGACAAACTCGTCAATCCGGCTCGACAAGGCGATTATACTTTATTTGATGAAAACCTCATTTACACCATTCGTTTTCAGAATACGGGGAATGATGTCGCCTACGATGTCGTTATACGAGACACCTTAGACACCAATTTGGATTTAGAATCTTTCAATGTACTCGGCAGCAGTCATCCCGGTAAATTACAAACGAGCATGACCACAGACGGTATGCTGACTTTTGAATTTAGAGATATTTTTCTGCCCGATTCTACGTCCAATTTTGAAGGCAGTCAGGGCTACGTCACGTATATGATAAATGCGATTGATGACTTGGCAGAAAACACGCCGATTACCAACTCTGCAGGGATTTATTTCGACCTCAACCCGCCTGTACTGACCAATACTACGCAAAGTGTGATGGTAAGTGAATTGCCTGTCGTCTCGATAAATTCACGAGACGAATTACTTGATTTCACCATTTCTCCCAATCCAAGTACAGGGATGTTCCACGTAAAAGGCATCCCACAAGGCACGTATCAAATCCACGATACACAAGGACGAATTGTTCAAAGCGGTAACATACAAAACAATCTTTCCATCAACATTTCCCAGGAAACACAAGGCGTATATTTTATTTCTATTCAAATAGAAAATGAGATTATTACCAAGCGAATTATTAAAATGTAGCACAGCACTTCTAGTCCGTGTCTCGCGTATACTATGTGCGATCCGAACGCGACACGGACTGGAAGTACCGTGCTACACCGCCCCCCGTTTCCCAATCTCAATCGCTTGCACCTCCAAAATTTGACCTTCGTGAACGGAAAAGCGAAGCAGCGTTTTGACATGATGAAAACCATGCACGCCGCAAGCCCCCGGATTCATGTGTAGCAATTTTAGTTTTTTATCCGGCATCACCTTTAATATATGCGAATGTCCGGTGATAAAAAGCCCCGGCGGATTCTTACGAATATCCTCACGAATGCGTTTATCGTACCTGCCCGGATAGCCGCCGATATGCGTTATCCAAACGTCAAGTCCTTCACAGTCAAAGCGTTGGTTGAGTGGATAGCGTTGGCGGAGGTCTGCGCCGTCGATATTGCCATAAACGGCACGAAGCGGTTTGAAGGCTTCGAGTTGGTCGGCGAGTTCGACCGTGCCGATGTCTCCGGCGTGCCATATTTCGTCGCATTCCTCGAAGTACTTGAAGACCTTTTCATCAAGGTAGCTATGTGTGTCGGAGAGTAAACCTATTCTTTTCATTTTATGTAGAGACGATTGTCTGCAAGTGCTTCCAATAATTTTTTCATATATACAGTGCTTCCGAAAAATGTACATCAGAAAAGTCTTGTTTCGCGAGGTCAGAGGGTTTGATGAAAAGATAATGGTAATATTCGCCCTCGGAATATTCTGATAAATCAAGTTGTAACAATAAAGTTTTATGTTCAGGACATTCATGGGGGCGAGGGTCGTCATGCACAGTCTCAATGTAGCCCCCTATTCTGCTTCCGCGTGGCGTGGATAATTTATGGTATAATTCTGAGGTTGAACGATTATCATCAAACTTACCAAAGAACGAACCACTATCTTCTCCAAAAAATGAAGCGAAACGATAATCTCCGGCTGTAACGCATTGAGAGGAAGATTCAAAATTTAACTTTACCAAACCAAATGCTTCATCTAAAATGGCATCTACTTCATCCATCATCATCTCTAAATCTTCCGCATCCTCAGCGTCTTCAATAATAGATAGGTACATCTCTTCAAAATCTTCAACCATATTCGATTCATCTATCTTTGAATGATGCACAACTTTAATATCTTCTTGAGAAGGCGAATCTACACCTGTCGTGAAAAACTGTAATATACCTTTACGCGGAAGTATATCCTGTTCTGGTAAATCTTCAAAATTGATTTGTGCGAATAGCAACATAGGCAGTGTTGGACGATGGCTATGTGTAGGATAGTCCATACTCTTTGGCCAGTAAGGTTCGCCTCCTAACTTGCTATCCAACCGCCCTAAGTTTTCATCATAAGATGTAGTAATACTGATAGCATCACGTTTGGAGCTTTCTATAACCTCACGGTATTTTTCTAATTGTGGTGGTAAATTCATAACGATTTTTTTTTTGTTATTAAAAATAAATTATATCGCTAAATTAGTTTTATTTTTTCAATACTGCAAGTATTTGACATCAAAAAAGTGATTTTTTTTGAAAAAATCACTTTTTTGATGCTTTTTTATCGAAATGAATTACAATCTTACGCCACTACAATATTCACCATTCGCTTCGGCACTACAATGACTTTACGAATACTCTTACCATCCATCCACTTAGTCAAGTCCATTTCACGGGCGATTTTTTCAATGTCGTCTTTAGAGGCGGCAGCAGAAAAAGTAGCCTCGGTACGTTTTTTACCATTAATACAAATTGGGTAAGTCACCGTATCTTCCACCAAATGCGATTCGTCGAAAGCCGGAAATTGAGCTTCCACTACCGAGCCTTCTCCCTCCATTTTCGACCACAATTCTTCCGAAATATGCGGCGCGAAAGGAGCAAGCGCAATCGTCAAAGGCGCCAATATCGCGCGTTTATTGCAATTCAATTTTTTCAACTCATTCGTAGCGACCATAAAGGCACTCACGCAAGTATTGAAGGAAAAACGTTCAATATCTGCGGTGACTTTCTTCAAACAAGTATGCAAAATTTTTAATTCATCTTTCGTTGGTGCAGTGTCGGTTATCGTGAATGTTTCATTTTTATAAAACAAATTCCAAAAGCTGCGTAAAAATTTCGCTACGCCGCTGATGCCTTGTACATCCCAGGGTTTAGAGGTTTCAATCGGACCTAAAAACATCTCGTACATACGGAAACAATCCGTGCCATATTGGTCAATTACCAAGTCAGGATTGACGACATTATATTTCGATTTCGACATTTTGCCGACCTCCGAATGCGTCACCAAATGCGTTCCGTTTGCATCTTTTTTTGCTGTAAAAATACCGTTTTGAAACATGCCTCTACTGCACTCGAAAATAGCATTTTCATATTCAGGACGCCAAGCGATGAACTGTTTTATACTTTTTATATTTAAAAAAGATTTATCTGTACCATATTCTTGTACGTAGTCAATGTGAATAGGTATTCTCGCAACTTCGTCATACAAATTATCCCGTTTCACCAAACCCGAACATATAAAATGCGACTGTCCATTCGTTTTTTCTTTTCTCATGTAAATAAACTCAATCACACCCTGAATCATGCCCTGATTGATGAGTTTTTTGAACGGCTCTTGAGTTGGTACTAATCCTTTGTCATACAAGAATTTATGCCAAAAACGCGAATACATCAAGTGCGCCACAGCGTGTTCCGCACCGCCCACATACAAATCTATATCTTGCCAATAATTGATAGCATCTTGTCCGGCGAATGCTTCGTCATTATGCGGATCCATGTAGCGCAAAAAGTACCACGACGAACCTGCAACCGCCGGCATCGTGTCTGTTTCGCGAGTATAACCGGGCTTAGAATTGACCCAATCCTTCATGCGTGATAAAGGCGATTGACCGCCTTGTCCTGGCTTAAAGTCTTCTGTATCAGGCAATTCTAATGGCAACTCTTCCAAAGGCAACATCTCCGCCGTACCATTCGCATCGTACACAACCGGGAAGGGTTCGCCCCAATATCGCTGCCGACTAAAACCCGCATCGCGCAACTTATAATTGACCTTCGCCGCACCAATACCCATCGTTCCGACACGCTTGTTTATCTCCGCAATTGCCTCCTTGACTTCCATGCCATTCAAGTAATCGGAGTTAATCATTTTACCGATTTTATCACTCAATGTCGCGCCCGGATAATCCGATTTATCGACCACATCAATGATTTCCAAACCAAATTTTTCGGCAAAAGTCTTATCGCGGTCGTCATCGCTCGGCACTGCCATAATAGCCCCCGTTCCGTAGCCAATTAAGACGTATTCTGCTATCCAAATCGGTACTTTTTTATTCGTAAACGGATTAATCGCATATGCACCTGTAAACTCGCCCGTCACCTGTTTATCTGCCATACGTTCCACCTCTGAACGCGACTTTACGTAGGCTAAATATTTATCAATTGACTCGCGTTGTCCTTCTGTGGTCAATTTTTCGACCAATTCATGTTCGGGAGCTAAGACCATATATGTAGCACCAAAAATGGTATCAGGTCGCGTCGTGTAAATTTCAATTTTCGCATCCGAATCCGCGACATCAAAAAACATCTGCGCCCCTTCCGAACGCCCAATCCAATTGCGCTGAATCGCCTTCAAAGACGAAGACCAATCAATGTCATTCAAGCCATCCAACAAACGCTCGGCATAAGCTGTTGTCCGCAAATTCCACTGCGGCATTGCCTTCTGAATGACCGGATGACCACCACGTTCCGAAATACCATCTTTCACTTGGTCATTCGCCAAAACCGTTGCCAAAGCCTCACACCAATTCACATAACCGACCTCTCGATATGCCAACCGATAGCGCATCAAAACCGCTTCTTTCTCCAGTTTAGACATGGCACTCCACGCTGCTGCATCGAATATTTCCTCTTGCGTAGTCGCGGCTTTTACGGTCGTATTACCTTCTTTTTCAAAGGTTTGCACCAAATCAGCGATTGGCAAAGCCTTATCCGCCGTTTGGTCGTAATAATAGTGAAACAACTCCGTAAAAATCCACTGCGTCCACTTATAATATTTCGGGTCACAAGTCCGCACCTCCCGACTCCAATCAAAGGAAAATCCCAAACTCCGCAACTGTTCATTATAGCGTTTGATATTCTCATTCGTTGAAATGGCAGGGTGAATCCCCGTCTGCAAAGCGTATTCCTCTGCCGGCAATCCAAAGGCATCATAACCCATCGGGTTCAACACATTGAAACCTTGCTGTCGCTTGTATCGCGCAAAAATATCAGATGCAATATAACCCAGCGGATGCCCCACATGCAAACCCGCACCCGACGGGTACGGAAACATATTTAAGACGTAATATTTCGGCTTATCACTTTGGTTAGAAACCTTATATGTATTGTTTTCTTCCCAATACTGTTGCCATTTTTGCTCTATGTCGCTTGGTGTGTAATCCATTTTAAGTTTAAGATTAAGATTAAGTTTAAGTCGAACGTAACACTTTCCGTAATGACTGCTTTAGCTGTCAAGTGGTTTTTATTTTAATTTTTAATTAGACTTTATTTAGAAATATTTTGTATGCAGCTAACATTGTCTTTT
>Ga0209295_1000974_pt1 | contig 10995 bp, 7 predicted proteins | sample Porto_5metaG_FD_187428 | JGI IMG/M metagenome (GOLD analysis project Ga0209295, IMG submission 187428) | Marine algal microbial communities from Porto, Portugal - Porto_5 metaG (SPAdes) (version 2) | ecosystem: Host-associated > Algae > Red algae > Unclassified | place: Portugal: Porto... | reverse complement strand
ATAAAGAATGAAATTATATAGCGCAAAACAGATTTATAAAGCAGATCAGATTTCTATTAAAAAAGAGGAGATAGAAAGTAATGAGTTAATGGAACGTGCTGCTTTACAACTCTTCAATTGGATGCATTTACGTATGCAAGGAGCTCCCGTTAAAATACATTTATTCTGTGGAATTGGCAATAATGGGGGTGATGGTATTGCCCTTGCTAGGCATCTAGTAGACCATGGTTATAATGTAGAAGTATACGTTATAAATTACAGTGAAAAGCGATCAAAAGATTTTCTGATAAATTTAGATAGATTGAAAGATCGTAAGGTATGGCCTCATTTTATGAATTGTGATGATGAGCTACCAGAAATTGGCAGGGAGGATATTATTGTGGACGGAATTTTTGGAATTGGATTAAATAGAACACCAGATGCTTGGGTAACAAAAGTAATTCAGTATTTAAATAATTCTCAAGCTTTTATTCTTTCTATTGATATTCCGTCAGGATTATTTACAGATAAAGGTCCCGAAGATTTTGAATCAATAATTAAGTCAAATTATGTATTAAGTTTTCAAACTCCTAAATTGGTTTTCTTTTTACCGGAAACAGGTAGGTATATTGAACAATGGGAGGTTTTGGATATAGGTTTGGATCCAGAATATCTAAGAGTTACGGAAACCGATTATGAATTAATAGGTAAAAATGAAGTGCTAACTTTATATAAACCTAGAGAGAAATATGGTCATAAAGGTACTTACGGACATTCATTACTAATTGGTGGTAGTTATGGTAAAATGGGTTCTATATGTCTATCATCTAAAGCGGCATTGTATTCCGGTAGCGGTCTGGTAACGTCTTATGTTCCTAGAGTAGGATATAACATTTTACAAACCTCATTGCCAGAAATTATGGTTTTAACGGATACGGATGAAAATGAACTCACGGATATTAAGTTTGATTTAGAGCCGTCAGTTATAGGGGTAGGTGTTGGTATTGGAACAAGTGAACCTACAGTGAAAGCCTTATCCAAATTTTTAAAAGGTAATAAGGCGCCATTAGTAATAGATGCGGATGCGCTAAATATTCTTTCTCAGAATAAAGAGTTATTAAAAGATTTACCCGAAGATGCTATATTAACTCCGCATCCAAAAGAGCTAGAACGATTAATTGGAAAATGGAAAGACGACTTTGAAAAATTAACCAAGGTCAAAAAGTTTTCAAAAAAATATAAGTGTATAATAGTTATTAAAGGTGCGCATACCATTGTGGTTCAAAATGACAAAGGTTATGTAAATACAACTGGAAACCCCGGTATGGCTACTGCAGGAAGTGGTGATGTCTTAACTGGTGTAATAACAGGTCTAAGAGCACAGGGTTATCCTGCTTTAGATGCTGCAATATTTGGAGTCTACTTGCATGGTAGAGCCGGTGATATTGCTGTAGAATCTACAGGTTTTCAATCTTTAACAGCTTCTCATCTTATAGATAATATTGCTGGTGCATATTTGGATTTGTTTAAAATACCTGAACAACCTGTTGTTGAAGAAGAAAATCAACAAAATTGATTCTCATTAAGAATTAACTCTTCTTTTAACCCATTTTAATGCATTGTCAAATTCTATGAAAAACTTCATTGGTTTTTTATAAAACAGTTTTTCAATCTTAAAGTTATGCATATCTATCTCTTTTACTGATACGATTGCAAAAGCTTTAAGGTTGTCTAATTGCTTAAGATAGTTATATATAGTAGGGTCTATGGCAAAAGAGTTTTTGCGTAAACTTATGAAACCAAAGTTTCTGTCTCTAAAATGAATTTCAGATATACCGATAATCTGATACGCTCTTTCTAAAGTTAGTGTAGCTCCCTCGTCAAAGATGGATACCATATAATTATCATAAACTTGAATTTTTCCGGTTTCTAATTCGTACTCCCGCACAATTACCTTTTTCTTGGTAGATCCTAACTTCATTCTTATTGTGTTATATAGTGTGTCTGAAGCGAAAGTAAAAGGAACTGCATTTTCTAGGTAAATTTTTAGTTTAAACGCGAAAATATCGTTCATACTGCGTATGCCTACCAATCAGTGTATTTGTATTCTTACAATTGAAATTGAATTATACGAAAAAGGAGCCCTACTGAGGGCTCCTTTTTTATATGATAGTAAAGTAAGAATACCTACGGTTTAGGTGATTCTTCCTCTGCTTTTTCAATTTTTATAGTCAATTCTTCACTTTTCTTGTCAAGATCGATATAAATACTATCTCCTTCTTTAAGTTTAGAATTCACTATTTCTTCCGCAAGTGCATCTTCAATATATTTTTGAATTGCTCTTTTTAGCGGTCTAGCTCCATACTGTTTGTCAAAGCCTTTCTCTGCAATATAATCCTTAGCTTCGTCAGTAAGGTTCAAGTGATAACCAATATTCTTGATTCTCTTGAATAACTTCGCTAATTCAATATCAATGATCTTATGAATATCTTCTCTTTCAAGAGCGTTGAAAACAATTACATCATCAATTCTATTTAAGAATTCAGGAGCAAAAGCTTTTTTCAGAGCATTTTCAATAACACCTTTTTGATGTGCATCTTCTTGTGACTTTTTGGCAGCTGTACCAAAACCGACACCTTGACCGAAGTCTTTTAATTGTCTAGCGCCAATATTAGAGGTCATTATAATAATGGTATTTCTAAAATCGATTTTACGACCAAGACTATCTGTTAAGAAACCATCGTCCAATACTTGTAACAACATATTGAATACATCTGGATGCGCTTTCTCAACTTCATCTAAAAGAATAACAGAGTAAGGTTTTCTTCTGACTTTCTCGGTTAATTGACCACCTTCCTCATAACCAACATATCCTGGAGGTGCACCAACTAATCTAGAGATGGCGAATTTTTCCATATACTCACTCATATCTATACGAATAAGTGCGTCTTCAGAATCAAAAAGTTCTTTAGCCAATACTTTTGCCAATTGTGTTTTACCAACACCTGTTTGACCTAAAAAGATAAACGAACCAATTGGCTTGTTTGGATCTTTAAGTCCGGCTCTATTACGCTGTATAGCTTTAGAAACCTTGGCAACTGCATCATCTTGACCAATAACATTAGATTTAATAAGTTCAGGTAAACCTGCTAACTTATTACTTTCAGTTTGTGCAATTCTGTTAACAGGAATTCCACTCATCATAGAAACAACATCTGCAACATTGTCTTCACTAACGGTCTCTTTGTTAAGCTTGCTGTCATCTTCCCAGCGCTCTTGAGCAATAGCAAGTTCCTTTTCTAGACTTTTTTCGTCATCACGAAGCTTTGCGGCTTCTTCATATTTCTGCTTTTTAACAACACTGTTCTTAAGCTCACGTACATCTTCTAATTTCTTTTCCAATTCAAGAATTTGTTTTGGAACATCCATATTTACAATGTGCACACGAGAACCAGCTTCATCTAAAGCATCAATAGCTTTGTCCGGTAAAAAACGATCAGTCATGTATCTATTAGTCAGCTTAACACAAGCTTCAATAGCTTCATCAGTATAAGTTACATTATGGTGATCTTCGTATTTACCTTTTATATTGTGTAGAATTTCAATTGTCTCATCCACAGAAGTTGGTTCGACAATAACCTTTTGAAAACGTCTTTCTAAAGCACCGTCCTTTTCAATATACTGTCTGTATTCATCTAGGGTAGTGGCACCAATACATTGAATTTCACCTCTAGCTAATGCTGGTTTAAACATATTGGAAGCATCTAAACTTCCGGTAGCTCCACCTGCACCTACAATAGTATGAATTTCATCAATGAATAAAATAACGTCGTCATTCTTTTCCAATTCGTTCATTACTGCTTTCATGCGCTCTTCAAACTGTCCACGGTATTTTGTACCGGCAACTAAAGAAGCAAGGTCAAGAGTAACAACTCTTTTGTTATAAAGAATTCTAGAAACTTTTTTATCTATAATTCTTAAGGCAAGACCTTCTGCAATGGCACTTTTACCAACGCCAGGCTCACCTATAAGTAACGGGTTGTTCTTTTTTCTTCTACTAAGAATTTGAGAAACCCTTTCTATTTCTTTTTCTCTACCAACAACTGGGTCCAATTTATTTTCTTCAGCCATTTGGGTAAGGTCTCTACCAAAATTATCTAACACCGGAGTTTTAGATTTCTTGGTACCTTTTTGACTAGAAGAAGCACCGAAAGTACTTTCTTTACCTTCGTTCGTATCTTCAGAATCACTAGGGAAAGATTCGGCCGTTGGGCCGTCTACCATATCGTCATCGCTTGTAATCATAAATTTAAACTGTTCCTTAACTCCGTCGTAATCCACCTTTAGTTTATGTAAAAGCTTCGTAGTAGGGTCATTTTCATTTCTAAGAATACAAAGTAAAAGGTGCGCTGTATTTATAGAAGAACTTTGAAAAAGTTTAGCTTCTAGAAATGTAGTTTTCAATGCACGCTCTGCCTGCCTTGTTAAGTGTAAATTCTTTTTATCTTTTTGTACGCCACTGGCGTTAGGGTTAGAAGGACTAAGTATTTCTACTTTTCTACGTAGGTGTTCCAAATCAACTTCCAAAGCATCTAAAATGCTTATAGCCTTCCCGTTTCCATCTCTAAGAAGCCCTAGCATGAGGTGCTCGGTACCGATAAAATCGTGACCAAGTCGCAATGCTTCCTCCTTGCTATAAGCAATTACATCCTTAACTCTTGGGGAAAAATTATCATCCATATACTATATTATCTACTATAAAATTACTAAATATGATTCAATCAATGGCAAATACCGTACCTATAATCGTTAAAGTTATTGTAAAACCCATTAAATGCGGCTTTAATAGTGCCTAAATACTGATATAAAGTAAAAATTAACATAACTATGCCAAGTGTTAATAAAAAATAATATTATTAAATCCACTTATTCTTAAAACGCTCAGGATTTAAGTATATTGGCATGCTTTTTTACTAATTAAAAAACAGAAGATTTTAAAATGGCTGACGGTGAAAAATTGATTCCCATTAATATTGAAGAGGAAATGAAATCTGCCTACATTGATTACTCAATGTCGGTCATTGTGTCACGAGCCCTGCCAGATGTCAGGGATGGATTAAAACCCGTACACAGAAGAGTTCTTTTCGGAATGCATGAATTAGGAGTTAGAAGTAATAGCTCCCATAAAAAATCTGCACGTATTGTTGGGGAGGTTTTAGGTAAGTATCACCCACATGGTGATACTTCGGTATATGATGCCATGGTTCGTATGGCTCAAGAATGGAGTTTGCGTTACATGTTGGTAGATGGTCAAGGTAACTTTGGTTCTGTTGATGGTGATAGCCCTGCAGCAATGCGTTATACGGAAGCCCGTATGCGTAAGATTGCAGACGATATGCTAATTGACATAGAAAAGGAAACCGTAGATTATCAATTGAATTTTGATGACTCTTTAAAAGAACCAACGGTTCTGCCTACTAGGGTTCCAAGTTTGTTGGTGAACGGTGCATCTGGTATTGCTGTAGGTATGGCAACCAATATGCCGCCACATAACTTATCTGAGGTAATTGATGGTACGGTTGCGTATATAGATAATAACGATATTGAGATAGATGAGCTTATAACACATATTAAAGCACCGGATTTTCCAACTGGTGGTACTATTTATGGTTATGATGGTGTAAAAGAAGCTTTTCATACAGGAAGAGGACGTGTAAAAATGCGTGCAAAAGCAACTTTTGAAGAAGTTCAAGGTCGCGAATGTATTGTTGTTACCGAAATTCCTTATCAGGTCAATAAGGCGGACATGATTAAGAAAACTGCCGATCTTGTCAATGATAAAAAATTGGAAGGTATTGCCAATATTAGAGATGAATCCGATAGAAACGGTATGCGTATCGTTTACATTTTAAAGAGGGATGCTATTCCTAATATTGTGTTGAACATGCTGTTTAAGTATACGGCATTACAAACATCTTTTAGTGTCAATAACATTGCATTGGTCAATGGAAGACCTCAATTGTTGAATGTCAAGGAAATGATTCATTATTTCGTTGAGCATAGACATGAAGTGGTAGTTAGGCGTACACAATTCGAATTAAAGAAGGCTGAAGATCGTGCTCATATCTTAGAAGGATTAATTATTGCATCAGATAATATCGATGAGGTAATTGCTATAATAAGAGCCTCTAAAAATGCAGATGAAGCAAGGGCAAACTTAATTGAACGTTTCAAATTAAGTGAAATTCAAGCGAAGGCAATCGTAGAGATGAGACTTCGTCAACTTACTGGTCTGGAGCAAGATAAGTTAAGAAGCGAATATGATGAAATCATGCTTCTTATTGCAGATTTAAAAGATATTCTTGATAAGAAGGAGCGTAGAATGGACATCATTAAAGATGAGCTTCTTGAGATTAAAGGTAAATACGGAGATGAAAGAAGATCTGTAATTAATATTGCAGGTGGTGATCTTAGTATGGAAGATATGATTCCAGATGAGCAAGTGGTTATTACTATTTCTCATGCGGGTTACATTAAAAGAACTCCTTTAAGTGAATACAAAACACAAAATAGAGGTGGGGTTGGTCAAAAAGCATCTTCTACAAGAAATGAAGATTTCTTAGAGCATTTATTTGTAGGTACCAATCACCAATATATGCTGTTCTTTACCCAGAAAGGCAAATGTTTCTGGATGCGTGTATTTGAAATTCCTGAAGGAAGTAGAACATCAAAAGGACGTGCAATTCAGAACCTTATAAATATTGAACAAGATGATAGTGTAAAAGCTTTCATTTGTACACAAGATTTAAAGGATGAAGAGTATATCAATGCTCACTATGTTATTATGGCTACTAAGAAAGGTGTTGTTAAAAAAACATCTTTAGAGCAATATTCAAGACCACGTCAAAATGGTATTAATGCCATTACTGTTCGTGAAGGTGATGAATTGTTAGAGGCAAAATTAACTACAGGTTCTAGTGAAATTTTCTTAGGGCTTAAATCTGGTAAAGCAATTCGTTTTGAAGAAAGTAAAACACGACCAATGGGTAGAAATGCTTCTGGTGTTCGTGGTATTACTTTAGCAAATGACGAGGATGAGGTAATCGGTATGGTTTCCGTTCATAATTTTGAAGATGAAATATTAGTTGTTTCGGAAAAAGGTTATGGTAAGCGATCAAGTATTGATGATTATAGAGTTACCAATAGAGGAGGTAAAGGAGTTAAGACTATTAGTGTAACCGATAAAACGGGCGGACTAGTAGCAATTAAAAACGTTACCGATTCTGACGATTTAATGATTATCAATAAATCTGGAATTGCAATACGTATGAGCGTAGAAGATTTACGTGTAATGGGTAGAGCAACACAGGGCGTTAGATTGATTAACATCAAGGGTAACGACTCTATTGCTGCAGTAGCGAAGGTTATGAAAGATGAGGATGATTTAGAAGAAGCTGAAATACTTGATATAGAGGTAAATGCAGAAGATGGCACGGAGATTGATACTTCTGATTCCGAAGAAAGTACAGACACGGATAATCCTGAAACTGAAGAGTAACATTATTTAAAAGTAAACACTAATAATTAATAAATTAAAAATGAAGAATAGATTATTACTTGTAGCGGCACTGACATTTACAATGGTCGGTTTTGCTCAAAAAAATGAAATAAAGGCTGCTGAAAAGGCATTGAAAGGTGGTGATGCTGCAACTGCACAAATAGCTTTGGAAGCTGCTTCAGGTACTATTGCTGCTGCCGATCAAAAAACACAAGCACAGTATTATTTTACAAGAGGTAAGATATATAACGACTTAGCTAAAAAAGGAAACAATGAGGCATTCGAGAAAGCTGCTAATTCTTTCAAAAAAGTAGTTGAGATCGAAGAAGCTTCGGGTAAGCAGAAATATACTTCAGAAACTAACCAATACATGGCTGCATTGACTGCTGATCTTGTTAATTCTGCAGTAAGTGACAATAGCAATAGCAAATTTAAAGAAGCTGCCGAGAAATTGTACATGAGCTACACGCTTAGTCCAAGAGATACATCTTACTTATACTATGCAGCAGGTAGTGCTGTAAACGGTGGGCATTACGAAATGGCTTTGGACTATTATAACAAGCTTCAAGAAGTTGGTTATGATGGTGGTGGTATGATCTACAAGGCTACAAACGCTGCTTCTGGTGAAGTTGAAGAAATGGATAAAGTTCAGCGTGATCTAATGGTTAAGTCTGGTACTTATTCTAATCCTGTAGATGAAAAAACACCATCTAAAAAAGCTGAAATCGTTAAAAATACTGCTTTGATCTACACGCAGTTAGGTCAAGATGAGAAAGCTTTAGAGGCTTATCAAGCAGCAAGAAAAAACGATCCAGAAGATGTAAACCTTATTTTGAACGAAGCTAACTTGTATTTCAATCAAGGGAATAAGGATAAGTTTAAAGAATTGATGGCTCAAGCAATTGCATTGGCTCCTGATAATCCAGATTTACACTATAACGTTGGTGTAATTAGCATGGAGCAAGAGAATTATGAAGATGCTCGTGTATCTTATAAAAAAGCTATTGAGTTGAACCCTGAGTATACTAATGCTTATTTAAACCTTTCTACTACTTATGTAAACGAAGGTAACAAGTTAATTGATGAAATGAATTCTTTAGGTAACTCTAGAGCTGACATTGCAAGATATGATGAGTTAAAAGAAAAGAAAGATGGTTTGTTTAAGCAAGGTGCAGATGTATTGGAAGATGCATTGAAGAGCAATCCAGAAAATGAAAATGTTATGACTCAGCTTAAAAATATTTATGGAGCAATGGGTGATAATGAGAATTTCATGAAAATGAAGAAGATGTTAGGGGAGTAATAATAAGCTCACCATTAAAATTAAAGGCCCTATAAAGGGCCTTTTTTTATACTATTTTTTTAATGACCCGTAATTGGTGGGTGTATGTTCTAAGGTCGTTGTTGAATATACCGGTGTGATCTAAGCGGTCTATTCTAACTTTTCCGTTCACATGAATTACATAATTATTTTTCATGATAATACCTACATGGTCAATTTCCCCCAGAGCATTATCAAAAAAAAGCTAGGTCTCCTTCCTCACTTTCTTCTACAAAACTTAAGGCTGTACCTTGTGTAGATTGACTCTCTGCAGTTCTTAAAAGATAGTGTCCGTTTATTTTGTACACCATTTGTGTAAAGCCCGCACTGTCAATACCAAAAGGAGATTTTCCTCCTTTTAATTCGGGTGAGTTTAAATAAAGCAATGCTATTTTTACAAGGTTCTCTTTTGTTTGTGCTTTGTCGATAAGTTTACCATTAAAACGGTGAGGTAACGACGGAGTATCGGGTATACAAGATCCAATTAATATCGGTGTTAAAATTTGATTAGCATCTTCGACAAACGATATTAATTCGGATACATGGTTTATTACCTTGTTAGTCTCAATGTCATTAAACTCGTCTTCAGATATAAAAGTCAATTGACTGTTCTTTATCCAACCTTCACATTTGTCGGCAACGGTCTTTATTCTAGACCATTTTTTTCTGCATTCGAGAACCTTATAATGTTCACCGAACAAAAGTTGGGTGATCAGTTCAGATGCCTCGTCTGGAGTACTTCTTACAGGAACAATGCTTAATTGACAAATACCGTATTGCATATACAAATTTTATGCGCCTATGCTTTTTCAACAATTATAGCTGAAGCACCTCCACCACCGTTACATATTGCGGCAGCACCTAGTTTAGCATTATTTTGTTCCAATACATTTAATAATGTAATTAAGATTCGTGCACCAGAGCATCCTAATGGATGTCCTAAAGAAACAGCGCCTCCGTTTACATTTACATTTTTGTCGTCTAGACCTAGTATTTTCATATTGGCAAGCCCAACTACAGAGAAAGCTTCGTTAAACTCAAAGAAATCAATCTCTTCTAATTTTAGGTTAGCTTTAGCCAAAGCTTTTGGTAATGCCTTAGCAGGGGCGGTAGTAAACCATTCAGGTTCATGAGCTGCATCAGCATAACTTTTGATTACTGCCAATGGTTTTAATTTTAATTCTTTCGCTTTTTCTTTGCTCATTAAAATCAATGCAGCAGCACCATCATTAATTGTAGAAGCGTTGGCGGCGGTTACCGTTCCGTCTTTTGAAAATGCAGGTCTTAAATTCGGAATCTTCTCAATATAAACATTGCTGAATTCTTCGTCTTTGGTGACCATTTTAGGTTCTCCACGTCTTTGCGGTACAGCTACAGGTATAACTTCATTGTCAAATTTTCCGTTTTCCCAGGCGTCTGCAGATCTTTTGTATGATTGTATGGCATAAGCATCTTGATCTTCTCTACTGAATTCATATTCGGTAGCGCAAGCATCTGCACAAACACCCATTGCATTCTCATCATACGCATCTACAAGACCGTCTTTTTGCATACCGTCAACCAACGAAGAAGGTCCAAATTTAGTGCCGGTTCTCATATGAACATAATGTGGTATTAAGCTCATATTTTCCATACCGCCTGCAACGACAACATCGGCATCGCCTAAAGCGATTGCTTGTGCACCCTGCATTACCGATTTCATACCAGAGGCACAAACTTTATTTATAGTTGTACAAGGAACGGTGTTTGGTATACCGGCAAATATAGCAGCTTGTCTAGCAGGTGCTTGACCTGTACCGGCTTGCACTACATTTCCCATTATTACTTCATCTACCAATGTAGGTGAAAGGTTGATTTTTTTCAATGCGCCTTCAATAGCAATTGCGCCTAATTTTGGAGCGGCAACTGTTGATAATCCACCCATGAAACTACCTATTGGAGTTCTTACGGCTGATACGATAACGACTTCTTTCATGTTTTCAATTATTTGATTACACGAAATTACTAAATTCTATAGCAACCCAAGGGATATCGTTTCAATTACTAGTTATCAGTTTATAATTTTCTATTTTTGAAGAACCTAATACAATTTTCTTTTGGATAATCTTTACAAACAGCAATCGCTCATATTCAAGTA
>Ga0209295_1000971_pt1 | contig 11105 bp, 10 predicted proteins | sample Porto_5metaG_FD_187428 | JGI IMG/M metagenome (GOLD analysis project Ga0209295, IMG submission 187428) | Marine algal microbial communities from Porto, Portugal - Porto_5 metaG (SPAdes) (version 2) | ecosystem: Host-associated > Algae > Red algae > Unclassified | place: Portugal: Porto... | reverse complement strand
TTATCTCCTACTTTAAGCTTACGCTTTTTTGCAATGTACACTTTAGCAAGTTTGATGATACCAGCTGGTAATTCATCTCCTACTGAAATTGTAAATTTCTCACGACGTAAGTTTCCTTGTAGATCGTTTTCTTTAATCTTATAGTTGTGAAGTAAATCTGCAATAAGCGTGTTAGTCTTATCATCTGTAGTCCACGTTCCTTGTGTAAGGTGCGTATAATCCTCTACAGAGTTAAGCATCTTAAGTGTGAATTTCTTTCCTTTAGGAAGAACTTCTTCACCTAGATCATTCATAACACCTTGTGCAGTTTTACCATTTACTAGCTTGAATAATTTTTCAATTAAAACAGCTTGTAAATCATCAAACTTATCATCATATTGATCTTCAAGAAGAGCGATATCTTCCTTATCCTTTGCACGCTTGCGTTTATCTTTAATTGCTCTTGCAAACAATTTCTTATTGATAACCACACCATGTAAAGAAGGAGAAGCTTTAAGAGAAGCATCTTTTACATCACCAGCTTTGTCTCCAAAGATTGCTCGTAAAAGTTTTTCTTCTGGAGTAGGGTCAGACTCTCCTTTAGGAGTAATCTTACCTATTAATATATCTCCTGGCTTAACTTCTGCTCCTATACGGATCATACCATGCTCATCGAGATCCTTAGTTGCTTCCTCAGAAACGTTAGGGATATCGTTAGTAAGCTCTTCATTACCTAACTTAGTGTCACGTACATCTAGAGAATACTCATCAATGTGAATAGAAGTAAAGATATCATCACGTACTACTTTTTCAGATATTACGATTGCATCCTCAAAGTTATACCCTTTCCAAGGCATGAAGGCAACCTTCATATTACGACCAAGTGCTAGCTCTCCTTTTTCGGTAGCATACCCTTGACATAATACCTGACCTCTTTCTACCCTATCACCTACATTTACAATAGGCTTAAGATTAATATTTGTACCCTGGTTCGTTTTACGGAACTTAATAAGGTTATATGATTTAGAATCTTCGTCAAAACTTACTAGACGCTCATCCTCAGTACGATCATACTTAATAGTAATCATATTTGCATCTACATACTCAACAGTACCCGCACCTTCTGCGTTTATAAGTACTCTAGAATCTGTAGCTACTTGACGCTCTAGCCCTGTTCCCACGATAGGCGCATCTGCCATAATAAGTGGTACTGCCTGGCGCATCATGTTTGATCCCATCAGTGCACGGTTTGCATCATCATGTTCCAAGAATGGAATAAGAGATGCAGAAATAGATGCAATCTGGTTAGGAGAAACGTCTGCATAGTGTACCGTATCTGGATCAACAACTGGAAAATCTCCTTCCATACGAGCAATTACCTTCTCTTCAGTAATTGTTCCGTTGTCATCCATTGGGTTGTTTGCTTGAGCAATTAACATCCCTTCTTCCTCCTCTGCACTTAAATAAAGTGGTTCAGATTTCAAATCGATTTTACCGTTTTCTACTTTTCTATACGGAGTCTCAATGAATCCCATATTATTCACCTTTGCATATACTGCAAGAGATGAGATAAGACCAATGTTTGGCCCCTCTGGTGTTTCAATAGGACATAATCTTCCGTAGTGGGTATAGTGAACATCACGTACCTCAAATCCAGCACGCTCACGAGATAGACCTCCAGGTCCAAGGGCCGAAAGACGACGCTTGTGCGTTATCTCTGCAAGTGGATTAGTCTGGTCCATAAATTGTGATAACTGGTTTGTTCCAAAGAAAGAATTAATAACAGAAGACAATGTCTTTGCATTAATTAAATCAATAGGAGTAAAAACTTCATTATCACGAACGTTCATACGCTCACGGATAGTACGAGCCATACGGGCAAGACCTACACCAAATTGTGCAGATAATTGCTCACCTACAGTACGTACACGACGATTTGATAAGTGATCAATATCATCAATCTCTGCTTTTGCATTAATTAACTCAATTAGATACTTAATGATAGTAATAATATCAAGCTTGGTAAGCACCTGCTTATCCATCTCGATATCAAGACCTAATTTTTTATTCATTCTATAACGACCTACTTCACCTAAGTTGTAACGTTGGTCTGAGAAGAATAATTTATCAATAATACCACGTGCTGTTTCCTCATCTGGCGGTTCAGCATTACGCAGTTGTCTATAAATATGTTCAACAGCCTCTTTTTCAGAATTTGTTGGATCTTTTTGTAGGGTGTTATGGATAATAGCATAATCTGCTTGCTGATTATCTTCTTTGTGAAGTAATACAGTTTTTGCCCCAGCTTCAAGAATTTCTTCTACGTGCTCTTTCTCCAATACTGTATCACGATCAAGCACAATTTCATTACGCTCGATTGATACTACTTCACCAGTATCCTCATCTACGAAGTCCTCATGCCATGTGTTAAGAACACGAGCAGCAAGCTTACGACCTAAATATTTTTTTAATCCTGTTTTAGAAACTTTAACTTCCTCGGCAAGGTCAAAGATTTCAAGGATATCTTTATCTCTCTCAAAACCGATTGCACGGAAAAGTGTAGTAACAGGTAATTTCTTTTTACGATCGATATATGCGTACATCACGCTATTAATATCTGTCGCAAATTCTATCCAAGATCCTTTAAAAGGAATTACTCGTGCAGAATATAGTTTTGTTCCATTTGCATGGAATGATTGTCCAAAGAAAACTCCAGGCGAACGGTGTAATTGAGATACAACAACACGCTCTGCGCCATTGATCACAAATGTACCACTAGGGGTCATATATGGAATTGTACCTAAATATACATCTTGTACAATAGTTTCAAAATCCTCGTGCTCTTCGTCAGTACAGTATAATTTTAGACGTGCTTTTAAAGGCACACTGTACGTAAGACCACGTTCAATACACTCTTGTATAGAGTATCTTGGTGGATCTACGAAATAATCTAAAAACTCGAGTACAAAGTTGTTACGAGTATCTGTAATTGGGAAGTTCTCGAGAAAAGTATTATAAAGACCCTCATCACCTCTCTCATCAGACTTTGTTTCCAGTTGGAAAAAATCTTGGAAAGACTTTACTTGAATATCCAGGAAATCTGGATAATCAGGTCTATTCTTTACCGATGAGAAACTGATTCTTTCTCCTTGTTTTGCATCTTGCATCATCAACGAACGGAATTTGATTAGAACTAAACTTGCCCCTTAGCAAGTTTAAAATATGATTTTTTATGTACGATTAAAATCATGAAAAAGTCGAGTTACAAAAAGTGTAACCATCATATACGAGAAATGGTTTAGGTATAATTGCCCTTCCTAAGAAGAACAATTAACCTAAACCTTTATCTAGTTATTATGGTAAGCTTACTTAAGCTCAACCTCTGCTCCAGCTTCTTCTAATTGAGCTTTAAGTGCTTCAGCCTCATCTTTAGAAACACCCTCCTTAATAGGAGATGGTGCATTATCTACAAGTTCTTTTGCATCTTTAAGTCCAGCTCCAGTTAATTCTTTTACAAGTTTAACTACAGCAAGTTTAGAACCACCAGCAGCCTTAAGAATCACGTCAAATTCTGACTTTTCCTCAACAGCTTCAGCTCCAGCTCCAGCAGGTCCAGCTACTACTGCAGCTGCAGCAGGCTCTATACCATATTCATCTTTTAAAATAGTAGCTAACTCGTTTACTTCTTTTACCGTAAGGTTAACTAATTGTTCTGCGAAATCTTTTAAATCTGCCATTTTCTATCGTTTTTGAAAATTGTAATTGTTATATAATAAATAATAGTGCGTACTGCTTATCCTTCCTTCTCAGAAAGGGTTTTGATAATACCAGCAAGTTTCCCTCCACTTGACTTAAGAGCGCTTACAACGTTCTTAGCAGGCGACTGAAGCAATCCAACGATGTCTCCAATAAGTTCTTCTCTTGATTTGATATTTACCAGACTATCCAATTGGTCATCTCCAACATAGATAGCTTCTTCAATAAATGCTCCTTTTAATAAAGGCTTATCAGATTTCTTACGAAATTCCTTAATAACCTTGGCAGGCGCATTACCCGTCTCAGCAAACATGATTGCAGTGTTCCCTTTCAATACACTTGGAAGTTCTGCAAAATCCTTGTCTGATGCTTCCATTGCCTTTGAAAGCAATGTGTTTTTAACTACTGCTAGACTAACACCTGCTTTAAAACAAGCACGACGTAAATTAGAAGTCGTACCGGCATCTAAACCAGAAATATCTGCAAGATAAATATGTACATTATCTCCTAACTGCGCAGTTAAATCTTTAATTACTATTGATTTTTCTTCTCTTGTCATAATTTAAAATTTGAACTAGTCAGTAGCAAAACGCTTAGCATCTACCTCTACAGATGGACTCATAGTACTTGACATAAAGATGCTCTTTATGTAAACACCTTTTGCCGTTGTAGGTTTAAGCTTTACTAATGTTGTTATTAATTCTCTTGCATTTCCTGCGATTTTCTCAGCATCAAAAGATGCCTTACCTACAGAAGCGTGAATGATACCAGTTTTATCAACTTTAAAGTCAATCTTACCTGCTTTTACGTCAGATACCGCTTTTGCAATATCCATCGTTACTGTACCAGTCTTAGGGTTAGGCATTAAACCACGTGGTCCTAAGACACGTCCTAATGGTCCTAATTTACCCATTACACTAGGCATTGTGATAATTACGTCTACATCTGTCCAACCACCTTTGATTTTCTCAAGGTATTCATCTAATCCTACATAGTCTGCACCTGCCTCTTGAGCTTCTGCAGCCTTGTCTGGTGTAACAAGCGCAAGCACTTTTACATCCTTACCTGTACCGTGAGGTAATGTAACCACGCCACGAACCATTTGGTTTGCTTTACGAGGATCTACATTAAGACGCACAGCAATATCTACAGAAGGATCAAAGTTTACAGTACTTACTTCTTTAATTAAAGCAGAAGCATCAGCAAGATTGTAGGTTTGACCCGCTTCAATCTTTGTCTGATTTTCTTTTTGCTTTTTTGTTAATTTTGCCATTTTAATTTTGTTTTAAGCTGTTAAGCTGGAGCATCTCCACCTTTAACCGTTATTCCCATTGAACGAGCTGTACCAGCCACCATCTTCATTGCACTATCAACTGTAAATGCATTTAAGTCAGGCATCTTGTCCTCTGCAATTGCACGTACTTGATCCCAAGTAACTTTTGCAACCTTCTTACGGTTAGGCTCACCAGAACCACTTTTAACTTTAGCTGCTTCCAATAATTGAACCGCTGCAGGAGGAGTCTTGATCACAAAATCAAAAGACTTATCCTTATATACAGTTATCGCAACAGGAAGTACTTTACCAGCTTTATCTTGAGTTCTAGCATTAAACTGCTTACAAAACTCCATGATATTTACACCGGCTGCACCTAAAGCAGGTCCTACTGGTGGAGAAGGATTTGCAGCCCCTCCACGTACTTGTAACTTAACAACCTTACTTACTTCTTTTGCCATTTCTAAAAATTTAAACAGACATGTTCATAATGTGGAAGCATTGAACAATATCTAAAATATATTAATGTAACAATTAATTTCTTATACTTTTTCCACTTGCATGTAGCTAAGCTCTAAAGGAGTTTTTCTTCCGAATATCTTCACCATCACTTCCAGCTTGCGCTTCTCTTCATTCACTTTCTCAACCGTACCATTAAATCCATTAAATGGACCATCAATAACTTTGATAGTCTCACCCATGGTAAATGGTATAGAGATACTATCTTGTTTTACGGCTAGTTCATCAACCTTTCCTAACATGCGATTAACCTCAGACTTACGTAACGGCACAGGATCACCTCCTTTTACCTCACCAAGGAAACCAATTACACCATTAATAGATTTAATAATGTGAGGGATTTCTCCACCAAGATTAGCTTTAACCATTATATAACCTGGAAAATAAACACGCTCCTTGTTAACCTTTTTTCCATTACGGATTTGTATAACCTTTTCAGTAGGTACTAATACCTCTTCTATACTATCCTCAAGATTTAATCGAGAAATCTCTTGCTCAATATACGCCTTTACCTTATTCTCTTGACCACTAACGGCCCTTACCACATACCACTGTTTCGTGTTACTTGTCTTAGCCATCTTGCTTGAATTAATTTGTTCCTACTACTTTTTCAAAATATAATTTAATTACATTGCTAAAAACGGTATCAACACCCCAAATAGCTAATGAAAAAATTATTGAAAACACAGCAACCACCACCATAAGACGTTGCGCTTCAGGAAGCGGCGTCCACGTTACGTGGTTTCTTAGTTCATTATATGATTCTTGAACGTAATTAATTAATCCAGCCATAATAGTTATTTCTTTCTAAACAAACACTAAGCAAGCGCCACAGCATTCTAATGTTTTCAAAATATAAATTAGCTCTAAAATTAATTTTAAAGCTAATTTAAGTTGCACGGGATGAGAGACTCGAACTCACGACACCTGGTTTTGGAGACCAGTGCTCTACCAACTGAGCTAATCCCGTATACTTTAAGGTTTGAGTCTCAAATTTCAAAAAGAAATTATCGTTATTACTCAAAACTTAGGATCTTAAAAGCAACGCTTTCGCGAAAGCTACATAGAACCCTATTAACAAAAGTCAAGGCATCTTGCAAAACAAGACACCTTTACTTTTATTTATAGATCATAAATTAATCTAATATCTCAGTTACCTGACCAGCTCCTACAGTTCTACCACCTTCACGGACAGCAAAACGAAGACCTAAACTTAGCGCAATAGGCTGGATAAGCTCAACAGTGATAGTTAAGTTATCTCCAGGCATTACCATCTCAACTCCATCAGGAAGTGCAATATTACCAGTAACGTCAGTAGTACGTACATAAAACTGTGGACGGTAGTTATTGTGGAATGGAGTGTGACGTCCACCTTCTTCTTTCTTAAGAATATAAACCTCTGCTTTAAACTTAGCGTGTGGCTTTACAGATCCTGGCTTAACAATTACCATTCCTCTCGAGATCATTGATTTCTCAATACCTCTTAAAAGAATACCAGCATTATCTCCAGCTTCTCCTCTATCAAGGATCTGACGGAACATTTCAATACCAGTTATAGTAGATGTAAGTTTCTCAGCACCCATACCGATGATCTCAACAGGATCTCCAGTGTTTGCAATACCAGTTTCGATACGACCTGTAGCTACAGTTCCACGACCTGTGATAGAGAATACATCTTCTATAGGCATAAGGAAAGGCTTTTCAGTCTCACGTAATGGCTCTTCGATCCAAGTATCTACAGCTTCCATAAGCTCTAATACTGTATCTACCCATTTTTGCTCACCGTTTAATGCTCCAAGAGCAGAACCAGCAACTACAGGCCCATTATCACCATCATACTCATAAAAAGAAAGAAGATCTCTGATCTCCATCTCCACAAGCTCAAGTAATTCTTCGTCATCAACCATATCCACTTTATTCATGAATACAACCATACGAGGAATACCAACCTGACGGCCAAGAAGGATGTGCTCACGTGTTTGTGGCATAGGTCCATCTGTAGCAGCAACAACAAGAATAGCACCGTCCATTTGAGCAGCACCAGTAACCATATTCTTTACATAATCGGCGTGACCTGGACAATCAACGTGTGCATAGTGACGATTTCCCGTAGCATACTCAACGTGCGAAGAGTTTATTGTTATACCTCTTTCTTTTTCCTCAGGAGCATTATCAATTTGATCAAAAGCAGAAGCTTCTGAATAACCCGCATCTGCCAATACTTTTGTAATCGCAGCTGTTAAAGTTGTTTTACCGTGATCTACGTGTCCGATAGTTCCAACATTTAAATGGGGTTTCGAACGATCGTATGTTTCCTTTGCCATAATGTAATTATTTAATCTTAGTTATTATTAGTGTACTAGTTTACTATTGATCGAATACCTTCTCATTTAAACACGAAAAGTGAGTGCGACCAGCACTCATTGTTATTAAACTTTTGAGCCAACGACGGGAATTGAACCCGTGGCCTCTTCCTTACCAAGGAAACGCTCTACCCCTGAGCTACGTCGGCGGATCATTTTACGCTTTCGCGAAAGCTCAACACCACAAAGGCATTTAGAGCGGGAGACCAGGTTCGAACTGGCGACATTCAGCTTGGAAGGCTGACGCTCTACCAACTGAGCTACTCCCGCATTTATAATCCCAAACATCTATTATATATGGATGAAATTAAAGGTGTGGGGAGAGCAGGATTCGAACCTGCGAAGTTAAAAACAACTGAGTTACAGTCAGTCCTCGTTGGCCGCTTGAGTATCTCCCCATTGTACTATTAAAATTCAGTGCGCAAAACTACGCATTACTTTTTAATAATAAAACAAAATTTTAAAGAACTTTTTAACCTTTTAATGAAGTTAAAAAAGAGCCGATGGAGGGACTCGAACCCACGACCTGCTGATTACAAATCAGCTGCTCTAGCCAGCTGAGCTACATCGGCTTTTTACTAAGCTACGCCCTCAAAGAAAGCGTAAAAAAGTCCGCTATTTCTAACGGACTGCAAATGTAAGTGTTTTTTATTCTTATCCAAACTTTTTTGAAAAAAAATTAAGAAACTCGCGATCTTATTTTATCCTTTCTCTTTAAAAGCATCCTTTCCATAGACTGTACACACAAATCTGTAGCTTCCTCAAATGACTTTGACATTTTCTTTACAATGAACTCATCTCCTGGTACACTGACTAATAGCTCTACTATTTTATTATCTGGCTTTACGTTAGGCTCTAGTTTTAAGAACACATCTACATGAATTATCTTGTCATAAAAATTTTCAAGCTTACTCGCTTTTTTTTCGATAAATTCAATAAGCTTTACGTCTGCATCAAATTTTGGTGCTTCTACAGTTACTTTCATAAGGTTATATTTTTTAGTTGTCAATTAAAGACCTCTTATTAAAAACGCCTTCTTTATATACGTCACAGATCACTTTTTATTACGAGGATGCGCTTTTTTGTAAATATTTTTAATTGCTTGAATACTATTGTGAGTATAGACTTGTGTAGAAGCTAGACTCGCATGACCTAGAAGCTCTTTTACAATGTTTAAATCTGCACCCTGATTAAGTAAGTGTGTGGCAAACGAATGTCTCAATATATGTGGACTCGTCTTTAACTTATCTGAGGTCTCACTAAAGTAACGATTAATTATCCTGTATACAAGAGTGCTATAAATTTTAGTTCCTTTATTAGTAATAAGCAAAGTATCAACACCATCCTCTACAATAAATGATCGCGCTTCAACATATCGATTATAACTATTTAATACACTAGAAAGTAATGGAACTATACGTTCTTTATTACGTTTACCTATAATTTTTATTGTCTTTTGCGCTATATCAATACTACTCATAGTAAGACCTACAAGTTCTGCCCTTCTCATTCCTGTTGCATAGAGAAGTTCAATAATTAATAAGTCTCTAAGCGTTTCAAAATCGTCTGCATTTTGTAACCGGTTAAAAACCTCACTCACTTCTATTTCAGAAAATGGAATCTGTAGTCGTTTTGGGGTTTTTAATGATTTATGCTTTGTGAGCGGAGATATATTTATAACACCTATTTTAAGCAGGAATTTATAATACGCCTTTAGCGAAGATATTTTTCGATTTATAGTTCTATTAGAAACCTTGTCATCCACAAGTTTGACTATCCAAGAACGTATCTGCCCATACTGTATATCATTTACATCACTTTCCCCAAAGGACATTTTGGCAAAAGCCAAAAATTCAATTATGTCCTTCTCGTAAGCCACAACCGTATGCTTACTGTAATTTTTCTCAAGATGTAGATACTGTATAAAAGATGATAATGACATATATTAAAATAAAAAACCGTTGCACTGTAAAGATAGTCTTTACAACACAACGGTTTTATATGATTGAGAGAGGTTTAATCTCTCTGTTAATCCAGATCATGCTTTACATGACAACGGATTAATAAATGCTAGATATTCTCTGCATCCCTCATCCCTTGGATGTACGATGCTTTTTGAATCTCACGTCTTCTTACTACAGAAGGCTTTGTAAACTGCTTGCGCTCTCTTAGATTACGCATTGTTTTTGTGCGATCAAATTTACGCTTAAAACGTTTAAGCGCTCTATCTATATTTTCTCCGTCTTTTACTGGTATAATTAACATAGTGGGACCTCCTTTCTTTAAGTTCTTATTCGGTTTTCAGACTGCAAATATACATTTTAAAAGCAAGCCTACAACCCTTTTATTTAATTTTTTGATATTTCTTCTGACTTTGCTTTGTATGTCTTTTTATCAATAACCATTTTTGCAATGATCTCTCTAAGTATTTCTGAAGTACCACCACCTATAGGGCCTAGTCTACTATCGCGTAACATACGTGCAAGTGGATACTCTTCCATATAACCATACCCACCTAGCATTTGCAAGCAATCATAAATTACCTCATCTGCAATTTTTGTTGCCGTAAGTTTTGACATTGTTGCCTCTTTTACAACGTATTCTCCCTTATTAAGACGATATGCAATTGTGTAATTAAAAGCTTTAGACATCTCTACCTCTGCTTGACGCTCTGCGAGTTTATGACGTAATGCTTGGAATTTATCAATAGTAACGCCAAAAGCCATACGCTCCCTCATATATTCAAGTGCATACTCAATAGCATACTCTGCTCTTGCATGAGCATTAATACCCATAATGAGTCGCTCTGATGCAAAATGCTGCATGATATATCCAAAACCTGCATTTTCTTCACCCATAAGGTTTTCTACTGGCACCTTTACATTATCAAATGCAATCTCTCCCGTATCTGATGCTCTCCAGCCCAGTTTATCAAGCTTTGTCGCACTTATACCAGGCATATCTCTATCTAAAAGAAAAATACTCATCCCTTTTCCTCCTAGCTCAGGCGCAGTCTTTGCAGCAACTATCAAATAGTCACTGTATACACCATTTGTAATAAAGGTCTTAGAGCCATTAATCACATAATAATCTCCTTCCTTTACGGCCGTTGTTCTCATTCCTGCAACATCACTTCCTCCAAAGGGTTCTGTAATACACAAACAACCTATTTTATCTCCAGTAATACTCGCTGTAAGATATTCAGATTTTATTCT
>Ga0209295_1000967_pt1 | contig 11140 bp, 14 predicted proteins | sample Porto_5metaG_FD_187428 | JGI IMG/M metagenome (GOLD analysis project Ga0209295, IMG submission 187428) | Marine algal microbial communities from Porto, Portugal - Porto_5 metaG (SPAdes) (version 2) | ecosystem: Host-associated > Algae > Red algae > Unclassified | place: Portugal: Porto... | reverse complement strand
TTTGGGGGATAAGTCCCGAGGTATTGGTTTTGGGTAAATCCTGAAATCTAGGAAGTCTTAGTGACTTTCCTGCTTCCGCCCGAAACGGGCGGGGGTCCTCTTCCAGTGGAAGGGCTGTCAGGGATGCTGGGCAGGGGCCACTAGAGGCCCGGGCCTGAGACCGTGGCCCGTTGGGTACCGGTCCCCGCCTGGTAGCGCCAGGGGGTCGGGATTGTGCACGTCCTGCGTCTTGTTTCTGAGGGTATATGAGTGTATGCTTTGGGGTCATCGTGCGTGTTCGAATACATAATCGTTGCGTTTGCGTTACTTCCGTCGTTTTGGTGCGCTTCGCGCCCAGTGATCACGGCGTTCGCGTTGTGACTCTGGCGTGGCGTTCCGCATCCTGTGCCGGGTTTTCCGACGGGGTTATACCCCGTCGGCTGTGAGGGCAGGATCCACTACAACCCCAATCACACGAATATTTTTAGACCCGAACTGCCTGACAGTGGGATCCCGTGCACGAAGGAATTACGAACTAAAATGAGCTCGTTGGGCGCCTTCGAGCAGAACACGGTCACGTGCGCGAGATTATTTTTATATCTCGCGCACGTGAACGTGTTTGGAGAGGAATATCGCACTTGCGTTTGACGGCGTCCGCAAGAATGAATGGACATGAGGGCCCGTCACGGTTCACCTCTCGGATCTCAGGATGCCAGAAGCATGCATTTACACTCTGGTAACCATACGGCGTGGGGCCTGCGCGGTGCAGACGTGTCGCCCACGCTCCGTTAGAGCCCCGCCACATCCGCCAGAGGGGGCACAAGGGGGATCGGCGGACAAGCCACTGGGGGGACCAAGGGCGTGAAAAAGTGGCCACTGCTCCCTCGCGCAATGTGAAAGGGGAGAGGGGGGGCTGGGGGCCCGGAGAGTGCGAAATCGTCGCAGCCTCTCTGCCGCGCACTAGGAAGGGGGGGCACGCACTGATAGTGGCACCGCTGATGCGAACGCGTGGCCTCTTCTCCATCGCACACTGGGAAGGGAGAGCACGCGGCAATGGCAGCACCAGTGGTGCGAAAGCGTGCCCACCGCTACGTTACGCACTGGGAAGGCGGGAAACTTGCTCGGGGCGCCGCGAGTGCCACAGCGTCGCCACAGTCTCGATGCGGGGGGAGACACCGGAGCCACACCGTACGCCAGCCAGTGGAAGCGGCTCCCTGCAGGCGGCTCCCTTCAGGCGGCACTGGGGGCATGCAGCCGCATGCTTGCAATCGTGGTCATGTCTCCGAGCAGAGCCCCATTGGTGGCACCAACCGCACCCAAGCAGGCACACACGGGAGGGAGGTGGCGGGTTCCGGCCCAAGGCAGCCCTAGGGGGGCGCAGGGGACGCTAGGGCCGGGTCAGTGCGCAAATGAGACAAGTATCGTATGAGCAGTGGGATGCCGGCACAGGGCGTCGACGCCATACTTTCCTGTCCGCGTGCGGGTCCCACTCATCCCAGCATCCAACTTTGTGCCATCATTTACTGCCCTACGTCCAGTACGAGTGAGGCATTGCACCATGACCCCCGAGGCCCCTCCAACCACCCAGTCCTCTGAGGCGGTCCCCGCCGCCAACCTCATGGAAGCGGACGAAGACGTCTTCCGCTTCAGCCTGGGGCCACAGCACGAGGCCACTGCCGTCTTGACGGCTACGGTGCTTGTGACCGCGACTCTGGCATCCGTGGCCGCAGTCGCTGACAGCTCGGCTGCTACGCGGCGCCTGTTTGACAAAAACAAGGCGTCGGCCTTCCTCCAGATGCCGTCTGCAACAGAGCTGCGCACGGTGTTGCGCGTTTTACGCATCAAGGGTCGGATGCAATCCAACATGGCCGAAATGCGCGCCATCGCGGCGGCGTCGATGGAGGATTAAGACATCTACGTTGAGAAGCTAGATGCCCTTATCGACGAAGCCGACGAGGCGCCTTCCTCCACACCAGCGTCTGGCGCGCGGCCATTGGCGGACGCTCTCGACTTGGCTCTGACGCCAGCTCGCTCCAGTGGCCGCTCGGGCGCTGGTGCTATTTCCGCACTGGTGGCCTCTCCCGCAGTGGCTGCCGGCCGTGGCCCGGCATTTAGTGCCAATGACAACGGTCCGCCTGGCGCACGTCGTGACCTATCCTCGTCATTTCGAAGCCATTGAAGCGGACAGCCAGCCCCTGTCTCGCACGGAGCTTGATAAGCCGCGCGACGGCTTATGGGACGGCGTATTGCTCCCTCTTTTAACAATGCGGACTACAAACCTGCTCGGGCAACGCCGGCGGACGGGGTTCTGGAGTCGGACTTGCGTGGAATAGACCCTATCCGCATCACGTGCCCCCGGGAAACATCCAAGCTAGAGACTATCAACCGCGCCTTGCGCTCTAACTACACCAAGGCGTACTCGAACTACATCCGCAGCGGACAGATGGAGGGGGCAATTTTCAATGATTACGTCAACGGCGATCATGAACTTCTGTACTTGCACTGCCTCCTCTTTGACAACCCGTCTGTGGATTTCGTGCTCCTGTCGTTGCCACAAGCTTCCCAAGCGGAGGTGGGCCTGCCTGGAAGCGCCGCGGTTGGCCGCGGGCTGGGGCACCCGGGCTCTGCTCCCCGCCCCATCCGGAAGCGGACCCGTCAGGCCGAGGTCGTTATCGGGGGCATGGACAACTTGACGGCGGCAATCGTGGCAATGGGAGGTCCGAATGGCGCGAATGGCCGCGACTCCACGAGTCACACTGCAGCGACAGCTTTTGACAACGCCGAAGCCATGAGTCCCATCTGGAAGCAGCTGAAGGCCGCTCGCGACGCGGTCGCCGAGGACCCCGGTGACATGACTGCCATCTTCATGCGCATTCACTTTGAGCAGCAGCTGGAAAACTTGATGGGCACAGAGTAGCACTTTACTTGGAAGAGCCTGTTGTGGAGAGTGCAGGGGCGTCTGGGAGGGACGAGGGCTTTCTTTTCAGAGGTAGGAATACGTGTTGTCATAATACTTGCGTGCTATAAATCTTCCTCTCCTCTTGTCTGGCGCGCTAATATTTCCTTGGTGGCGTCCGCAGCACGAAAAGTATAAAGTTCATACCCGTACGGCCGTATGCAAGATTGCATTATTCTCTGTGGCGGTGGCAGCGACACCACTCCGCCTCAACACTGTATCCTCGCAGAAAGTGCCGCACAAACTATTCAGCGCCCTTCGGGGGTGACACGCATTCCATCAAAAACAGCAGCAGACCGGCTGTTCATGCCACTAGTGACGCTCGCTGCTCTTGTAGTGCGCGTAGTGAGGGCGGGTCAGGCCGCTTATGGCGCTCGCAGTCATTGGCGACTGCGTCGGGCCCTCGCCTACTCTCAGACGCGCTGATCCTCATGCGTTTCGTGGCCGTGGTGCCGCCCATGGGAGGCACGGCGGGTACAGAAAGTTCCAACGGAGGCAGCATGATCAGTGTGGGAGCGGGGGGAGCGGCCACAGGTGGGCACTGCGAGGGCGGGCGTGGTTCTCGTGGTGTCGCAGCGCCGCTGGTGGTGACCGCGGGAGTCGGCACCGTCCGTGTTCTACGCAGCGTGCTCGCTCGCGGTCGTTGTCGCCTCCTCGCCGAGTGGATGCCACGTGGCCGACGCGTGCTTCTTCCTTGGCGGCGGTTGCCCTATCGGGCTCAGCGCGTGGGCGTCAGATGCGTCTTCGTGCGCCCCGGGGGGAAGCGCTACGCCTGGGTTGACCAGGTTACCAGCGTGCGCCGCGTTGTCGAGCGCGCAGACGGGCGAGGCGTGAAGTCCGCCTTGTACGTTACTGGACAGGCTGTGGCTCGCTCCGTGGACGGGGACGTGAACTACGAGCTCTTTGCTCAGCACGTGGAGGCTTTTCAGCCGGAGTCTGAAGCTGTGCCGGCGCGCTTTAACGCGCAGAGTATTCTGGGGCGTCGCGCGCACGCGGGTGGGGGCACGTCGGGGGCGTCGCCGACGGTCCGGAACACGCGTGCGCGTAGCGTCTCGCAAGAGTTGGGGACTAGAGATGGCTCGCGCCGTGATGACAAGGAGGAGGGCTGAACGGCACCGGAAAGTGCGCGGTTCTGTTTCCCATGTTGCGGGGGATGTGGGGCCAGTGCACTTGTTGTGTTTCTTCCTGCGTTTTGAAGTGTCGCTGTCCACTTTCCAGTTTTTCTGTTAGTCATCATAGCGATGAAGACAGTGGCAGGCCAGAATGGCCCAGGGTGTGCGAGTCGCATTCTTTTCTTGGGGTGGTAAGAGTACTTGGTACTCAAAGCACGCGCGGATGGCGGTAGAGTACAACTAGACTTGGTCCATTGGGAGATGACTATGGTTGCTTCCTCATTTGCTGCTACCATGCCACGAAACCCTGAGTCAAGGTGTTGTACTGGAGGTACAAGAAACCCACAGGGGTTGTCAGAGGTGTCAGAATCATACTTGCTCGAGGTTGATTGCAACGCTTTGGGCCGCACATATGTGTACAGGCCGTACTCAGAATTCAGGCGAGCGAACTGCCGTAAGGCAAGTTCGTGGTCATACGCAAAATTCCGAGTCATCGACGGTAGGGTGGACTTAAGCCACGCGACAGAAATTAGCTCCTCAATTGCTGTCCTGGAGTGAAAGTTCTTCCATGAGAGGTTGGAGAGGATAACTCCGTCAGCGGTGACGTACACGTGGTGGATGGTGGGCGTCCACGTGGATTCCACGTCGACGTTAGCGTCGTTCCGCACCGGGCTCTTTTGCCGGTAACGCGGTATGTGGTGTACGGTATCGCTCAGCCATTGGCCACAGCTGGCCACGTTGACAACGTGTGGGCGGCCCGATACCGAGCCCGCAATCGAAGATGGGGGGTTGGTGAATCGCGGTACGCATAGAGAATACGGCATAGAGCCCTACTGATTTGATGAAATAAATCCAAAGGGAATTGAGTGCTTTCCGTTGTGTGAATTCCATTCCGAGATCTCCGGAAGGTGCACGCCGGCGGCGTTTCTCGAAAAGAGAAGCGCTCCGACTGCCACCGGTAGATCCCAGGTCCCCGCGTACGCTCACCACGAGCTGTGTCCAGCCCCCCCAGCGCAGCCACTTCGTGTGCACAAATGAGGCGCTCATACGCCAAGTCGCGCTCGCGAGTGTGCACATGCAGGCCCAGCTTTGACCGCGCCAGCAAAAGCGCCAAGACAACGCGTTGCCGTCTCCGACGGCGCCGCTCACTTCGAGTGGCCGAGTCGGGGCGGCCGCCCAGGTGGTGGGGGGGGGGTGAAGACGACGCCATAGCTAGGACGTCAGTAGTGGGAGACCTGCTGTCTTCGTGGCTGCTGGGCAGGGGTGGCAGAAAAGGCAGGCCGGCGGCTGGGGCTGGCAAGTTGTGAGATTTGTTGAACAGTCTCTCAGGACTGACGCGTTTCTGATTTACACAACTCCCTGACCAACTGCCCCCAGTCCCAATCATTAGGTTCAGCTCAGTAATACCCGATCGTCTGTACGACCGGTAAACAACGGTATGCCCGGTTCTCGTTTTACCGGTACGCGGTATATTCCGCGTACCGGTCTACCGACGATACCGCCCGGTGCGGAACGACCCTTATTCACAGATGTGAGTCCGGCTTGTTGCCGAGTTCGTCAGGTGGGCGTTTGCTAATCGTACCCAGGGAAGCGTTTCTTCTTCTGTCGAAAGAATTGCACTACGATGTTACGTGGAAGGTTCTCCTGGAGTTCCCAGGTGTCCCTTTTGGGCCCATAGTCGAACCAGTGCACTTTGACGCTGTAGATACCATCGGTTTGGCGTAGGCCCAATAGTTTGTCGATCACATGCTCATCGACCGTGGCCGGGGGTTGCTTGGGTTTGTCAAAACCGTCCAGCAGGGGGTGGGGCACCGTGTCCGCCGTCGTTGGCCGAGTTGTTGGTGAGGGGTGTGCCCGGAGGCAAGTTGCGAACCTTAAGGTTAGGGATCCGTCGTGGGAAAACGAGTTCGAAGGGGTAACTGCCCGTCGAGCGGAGGGGTTGGCTGTTATATGCCATGGTAACTACCGGGAGTAGCTCATCCCATCGTGATGGGTCGCCGGCGACGTAATGCCTCAACTGGGTTGCCATGGTACGGTTTTACCGTTCCACTTGTCCGCTCGGTTGAGGATGGTACGCGCGGTACGGACTGTTTCGCTGCCAGCCATCTTCATCACGGCAATGAAGACGTTCGAAATGAACTGCGGCCCTTGGTCGGACAGGATACGACCCGGAGGCCCGTACGGGGATACCCACGCGTCGTTGATGGCTGATGCCATGGACATGGCCGTGATCCGCCCTCAGGCGACGCACTTCGTAAGCTTAGCGAAGCGATCGGTGATAACCAGAAGGAAGCGATTTCCTCTCTTGGAGGCCGGTATGGGTCCAAAGATGTCGACGGAAACCTCTGTGAGCGGCTCGGTAGCGGGGATAAGGGTAAAGGGAGGGGTGTGCCGCCGCAAGGCAAGGCGGTTTTGTGCACACGTGGTGCATTTGGTAATGGTATTTTGGATGTCCGTTACCATTCATGGCCAATACTATGACCTACGCATGACGTATTACATTCGGTTCATACCAGGGTGGGCTGTCACGGTTGCGTGGTGCTCAAGGGTCAAGACTCGCTCGCGTAGCGACTTCGGGCTCACGAGTTGGTTGCCGTATGGCGCGCGTAGGCACACAGCGCGCTCCTCATTTCGAAAGAAGGCCTTTGCCGTTCCCCGTTCGACGCGTTTGGCCATTTCGACACAGTAGTCGTCCGCGTTTTGGGCTTCGTCAACGTCGTCTCATTCCACGGGTTCGGGTGTGTCGGTACCCGTGTACCTCCCCGTCAGCAAGCCGTTGGCCGTCTCGGCCAATGCAACACATGGGATATGGTCGTGGATATCATCCGTCGTTGCCACGGTGGTCACGCGCGACAGGAAATCAGGCAAGTGGTGCGATGCACCCGGTTTATAAGCCATGTCGAATGTGTAATCGGAGAGGCGAAGTCGCCATCGCATCAGGCGTCCGCTTGAGTCGGTCGTGCTGTAGATCCAGCTTAGAGCTTGGTGATCCGTCCGAATGAGGAACCGTTGTCCATCGAGGGAGTGCTTCAATTTGCGGACGGCCCATACTACCCCGAGGCACTTTCGTTCGGTGGTGGAGTAATTTTGCTCGGCAGCAGTGAGGCCTCAGCTCCAATACCAGACCGGGTGAAGTATGTCACCGGGTTCCTCCTGCACGAGGTTGCGGCCAACTTGGTCGGCGCAGGCGTCCACTTCCACAAAGAGTTTTCGGTTCGCCTTGGGCAAGGCCAAAACGGGCGGGCACAGCAGTGCGGCGCGCAGGTTCTCAAATGAAGCGATCGCGGCGTCTGTATGTGCCGGTAAGTCCGGTGGTACTTCGACTCGCGTCGGGGCGCTCGACGGCTTCGCCCGTTTGGCGAAGTCCTTCACAAATCGTCGAAAGACGTTATACATACCCAAAAAGCTCTTCAGTTGAGTCTTGGTGTATGGGAAAGTTGCGCGCTTCAAAGCATCAACGTTCTTGTTGTGCACGTGTAGTTGCCCCGGGCGGACAATATGTCCAAGGTACTCGACGTCGTCGGAGAACCACGTGAATTTTCAGAGGTTAAGGGTGACCCCGGCTTCACGTAAGCAGCGCAGAACCGTATCGACGGCTTTGACATGTTGCTCTGCGTTGGCGGAAAAATAATGACATCGTCCAAGTAGACGAGTATTATCTGCCACTTCAAGCCAGATACGATGTTGTCGAATACTCGCTGGAATGTCGCTGGTGCGTTTGTCAAGCCGAATGGAACAGACGACCATTGGTATATACCACAATGCGTAGTGAACGCCGTCTTTTCTTGTTCCTACTTGCGGAGCGGCACCTGCCAATACCCAGCGGTGCAGTCGAGAGATGTAAGCACTTGGGCATCTCCCAAAGAGTCAAGGCAATCCTCCATTCGAGATAATGGATCCGCTTCCTTCTTAGTAATGTTGTTCAGTCGACGATAGTCGACACAGAATCGGGCCTTGCCATTCTTCTTGGGTACGATGACCACGGGGCTTGCCCATGCACTATGGGTAGGCGCAATGACGTTGAGCTTCAACATTTTGTTTATCTGATCGGCGATGATCTGCTGCTTGAATGGCCCGGTTCGGTAGGGCTGTGCCCGTATAGGCAAAGCGTCTGGGGGAGTAGCAACGGCATGCTCTGTAGCACGGGTGACTCCGAGCGTTCCGTCCCACATGCTTGTGCAGGTGCTCGGGCGCCTCACTGAGGTCGAGGTCCTCAAGTGGTTCACGACTAGTGTCGGTCGGGGGGGACTCAGTCCCATCGTTCGAGGCGCTGTCGTCCATGACGGCCGACAACATAGGTCCTCGGACTGGGTTCTGCGAACCCGAGGGCAGAGTTCTTACGAACGTTGACTTGATCGTTACCGAGGTTGCATGACTTGGTCAGGAACGGTTCATCGGGTTTGACGATGGCGACGCCGCGGGCGACTGCCATTGACATGTGTCGGCACATCCGCACGTTAGGTGTGATGGTGACCATACGTGGGGTATCGCATGTCGCCATGATGTATTCCTCTTTGTGTCCTGTGACACGAACTTGTTTACAGGCCCGGACTCGGGCGGGTTTGTCCTACCAGGGGCGGTCCCAGGCGCTGTCGTTTAGGCAGGCCAGAATCGGCGTTGGCCAAGGCAGTTCCGCCATGCAGCGCACGTGTTCCTGACGGAAGATCTTGCAGAGACGTGGCAGTATCGTCTCGGTGTTTTGTTCGATTAACTCCGCGCCAAGAATGCACGGGACGGACAAGTTGTCAGCAACAAGAAAGCCATATAATGTGCGCACTCCTTCCGTATCAACATACATGTGTATGGCGTACTTGGTGACGAGGCGGTCATAGTTTGCGTCTCGGATACACGGAAGCGTAGGCAATTTCTCTGCGTAAGCCATCCAGTTCTTGGGGAGTAAATTAGTGCGCACTATTTTTTTTCCGGCGCCCGTGTCTAAGACCGGGCGGAAACTTCGCATCACGCGTAGTAACGGGCCTAGAGTCGCGGCGATCTCGGAGTGCCGTAGGGCACGCCATAGTCTCGTTACTTTACGCGTTCGCGTTTCGCCGGGCAACCCTGAGTCGGGCACCCGGCGTAGAAGTTTTTCGCCACGTCGTTCCGAACGTCAGAGACGTCTTCATCGTCATCATCTTCGTCTTCGGGAAGCGCATGGACGCCCACCGGAGGTTTACGACGTTCGCGGGGGCGATACGGGCCGGGGCATTGCGCAGCAGAGTGTCCCGGCTTGTTACAGTTCTAACAGATGTCGGCCCGAATGGCGGGGGGAATTACGGCCCGAGGAGGTGGCGGCGTGCGGACCGGTGTGAATGGTCGGTCCATAGTTTCTAGTTGGTCCTGTGTCGCGTAAGCGACTTTGATTGGCGTTGGGAGGATTTTTTTGAGTTGCAAATGCAGCTTGTTTGTCCCATCCCGGTACATCTGGTCCGTCGAAACCGTCTCCGACAGAGTATGGTCAGGGAACTTGTCCCTAAGGACCCGGACGTGCGCTTGCCCGAGGTTCGACAGACCCGTGATAAAGACATCTTTGACGTCTTGGATCTTGAATAACCCGTTCATAAGGTCGAACTGCGTTTCCACACGGTGACCAAAGGCCGCGGGTGCCTCGCTATCTTGTTGCTTCATCGTTATGACGTCTTGGTAGGCGTTGGCCATAGTTGCGTGAGTCGCAGACTTCGAAAGCAGCCAGTTGATGGCGTCCCTGTGTGTGCGGATCGCATACCGCTTACGCCCCAGGGTGCTATTGATTGCGCCAGAGAACGCCATTATCAGATTCCCCGATAGTCGGAAAACCATGAGGGGCAGGGCTTGACCGTGTGTCATCCCTGCCGCATCGAAAGCGCGCCGGAAGGTCGTTAGAAACTTGAAAATGCCCGGGGGCATGGCTCCCGTGAAGGGCTGCTGCCCGTAGAGCGCCCCGTTTAAATATTTGTTGAGACGATGCGAGCGTTATGCCTGTTTAGGCGTGTACGTTACTTGACTTCGGATCAAGAAGTAAGTTCTGAAATCCAGCGGAGTCTTGAAGCGGCCATTTGCCGGGCGAATCACTTTGATTCTATCGGCTTTCTCAATCTTCTCCTTGCGCTTGTTTGGGACAGGGCCCCGCTTGCGCGCTGTTGAGTCCGACTCGCTCGAGTTTTGGCTCGGTGACGACCCACTCGAGACCGACGGCGGCCCCGGAGGCCCGTGGCCGTCGTCCGAGGAAGTCGTGTCTGTCGTGTCTGAATTTTCGCCATCAGACGACGTCGGGTTGGACCCAAAGGCAGAGTCATCAGAGGATGACGCAGACGCGGCGCTAGCTTGCTCGTCCTTGTGGAGTGCCTTGTCCTTTTTCATGGCTCTCTTCTTCTTGTCCGTCTTGATCTTGTCACCGTACCTGCGGCAAGGCTTAGCCATCCGGTATTCTTCCTCATGGGAGTCAACCTTGCGCAAAACCTCTCCGTCGCCGACCAACTTGTCACTAGCCTGCGCCAGAGACTTGTTAGTCTGCTCTTGGACCGTCAAACGGATTTGAAGTGCATCAACTGCCGACTTCAGGTTCTCCACCACCTGCAACTGCTCGGAAACGGCCTGATTCGCAGGGGCGGGAGGAGTGGGGGTGGTATCCGCTGCGGCAGCGGAGGCAGCAGGATTAATGTGCGCTCCGCCCGGGGGGCGGAAGGTCGATGGCAACTTGTTATCTCGACCCCGTCGATTGCCGCCGGTGCCCCCATTAGACAAACTGCGACAAGAACAAAGTGTTCCGACGTGGCGAACGCCCCGCGCGCCAGTCGAAGATCACAATCGTGGTGCCCCAGGCACCACGCCCACAATTTGATGGAAAACGCCCAGCACGCCAAGCGACCGTATTTGTAGCGGTTTTCTCTCTTAAGTCCGGACAGGAAAACAACAACCCCTGGGGCCCAAAGGAGGGAGGCCCAGAAGGAACCGGCAAGGGAAAAGTGCAGTCCACGCCCGTCCCAAAGAGGGGGACAAAGGTATGACGGCAGAGACCCGAGGGAGCAAGAGACCCAAGGCACGGTTGGTTTTTCTTCTGGACACGAGGGGGAGGCCGAGACCTCCCCTTAAGAGCCCCCACGGCGGCCCCCTAGCG
>Ga0209295_1000963_pt1 | contig 11151 bp, 7 predicted proteins | sample Porto_5metaG_FD_187428 | JGI IMG/M metagenome (GOLD analysis project Ga0209295, IMG submission 187428) | Marine algal microbial communities from Porto, Portugal - Porto_5 metaG (SPAdes) (version 2) | ecosystem: Host-associated > Algae > Red algae > Unclassified | place: Portugal: Porto... | reverse complement strand
AAAGTTGCCAATGAACCAATTGCAGCAACTAAATACGTACGTGCAGCCCATTTCAATGCATCTTCAGAACCTTTATATTCTTCTGGTGTCACTATATTTTTGTTTTTTAACCATGCCAATGCTCTATTACTAGCATCATACTCAACTGGTAGGGTTACAAAACTGAACAAGGTTGCCATACCCATCATTATTAAACCAGCGACAGCAACCCAATATCCAAATCCTACACCGGCTGCGGCACCTAATGCCAAACCACCGAATACGACCCACATAGACATACTGGATGTTACACTAACTATAGGCACTAATTTTGAACGCATACCCAACCACTCGTAAGCTTCTGCATGTTGTACAGCGTGCCCTACTTCGTGCGCAGAAACTGCCGCAGCAGCTGCATTTCTTTGATTGTATACTCCTTCACTTAAATTTACCGTTTTGTTAGCAGGGTTATAGTGATCCGTAAGCATACCAGGCGTAGAAACCACCTTTACATCTCTAATACCATGATCCGCCAACATCTTTTCAGCTATCTCCGCACCACTCATTCCATTTTGCAAATGCACCTTAGAATAATGCTTGAACTTACTCTTCAACTTACTACTAACTAACCAGCTGACCAAAGCTATTGCCCCAATCAGTATATAATATCCCATCATAACATTTCAATTTTTAAATCGATTAAATATACTAAAGATTCCCACTTTTTTAAGAATCTACTGATATAAAAGCAAAAACCCCGCCAAATTCCTTTCGGATATGGCGAGGCATATTTTACTGACAAAATGTACTGGCTAAGCAATTATCTCTTCCCAACCAAAGGCTTCAATAATTTCTTGATATACTACATTTCCTTCTACGATATTCAATCCTTTCTTTAAAGCCGCGTCTTTTTCACAAGCAGCTTCCCAACCTAAATTTGCCAATTTTAATGCATATGGCAAGGTTACATTGGTCAAGGCCATTGTAGACGTGTAAGGTACCGCACCCGGCATATTCGCTACCGAATAATGAACAACATCATCTATAATATAAATAGGATCTTCATGCGTGGTAGGCTTGGTTGTTTCTACACATCCGCCTTGATCCACGGCTACATCAACGATTACCGTTCCAGGTCTCATTTCTTTCAACATGTCTCTTGTAATCAAATTTGGAGCTTTTGCTCCTTTCAACAACACACCACCAATGATAAGATCATGTGTTTTTATAAGTCTTCTTATATTAAACTCATTTGAAAATTCGGTCACCACATGAGGCGGCATAACATCATTTGCATAACGCAAACGTTTCATATTAACATCTAAGATAGTTACGTGAGCACCAAGACCTGCTGCCATTTTAGCAGCTTGTATACCAACTACACCAGCACCTAAGACCAAAACCTTACCCGGAGCTACACCTGGTACACCACCTAATAACACTCCACGGCCTTTTACGGGTTTTTCTAAATATTTAGCACCTTGTTGTATTGCCATTCTACCTGCAACTTCAGACATTGGCGTTAAAAGCGGCAATGTACCTTCTTCATCTTCTACAGTTTCGTAAGCTATACAAATTGCCTTCTGCTTTATCATTGCCTTTGTTAGGGCTTCGCTTGATGCAAAATGAAAGTATGTGAACAATATTTGCCCTTGTTGAATTAAATCATATTCTTCGGCAATAGGCTCTTTTACTTTTACGATCATTTCGCTCATGGCGTATACCTGACCAATTGTATCTAGTATTATAGCACCTGCCTGTTGATAATCTTGATTAAAAAAACCACTGCCTTCACCAGCATCTGACTGGACATATACTTTGTGGTTATTTTTTACCAATTCGAAAACTCCGGCCGGCGTCATACCTACCCTGCTTTCATTGTTTTTGATTTCTTTTGGAATACCAACAATCATGATTTATCATTTTATGTTACACTGCAAAATTGAAACTAATTATGCATATATCAAACATTAAATCGATAAAACACAGGGGTTACTTGCTATAATTATCATTTTATAGTGTTTATACCTCTATTTTTTAGGGGTGTATTTTATTTTATGACTATTTACAAAATAAAACACTGCTTTTTAGGCCTACCATTACCAAATAGCCAAACAAAAAAAGAGGTAATTGTCATTACCTCTTTTTTAAATTATAGAATTTGAGCATTAACCCACGATATTCACAATCTTACCAGGAACCACAATCACCTTTTTAGGTGTTCTACCTGCTAGTTGTTGTTGGGTTTTTTCATGCGCCATTACTGCTGCCTCTATTTCATCTTTACTCAAATCTAAAGACAGCTGCATAGTAAACTTCATTTTACCATTAAAGGAGATAGGGTACTCTTTATCACTTTCCTTAATATACTTTTCTTCAAATTTTGGAAAAGGTGCTGTTGCAATAGAATCTGTATGACCCAATTTACTCCACAACTCTTCTGCAATGTGTGGTGCATAAGGAGACACTAAAATTGCTAAAGGCTCCAAGACTTTTCTGCTCACACATTTTTGAGATGAAAGCTCGTTTACACAAATCATAAATGTAGATACCGATGTATTGAAACTGAAATTCTCAATATCTTCTTCTACCTTTTTAATGGTCTTATGCAATGTTTTCCATGATTCTTTAGAAGGCTCCTCCTCACTTCGGCTACGCTCAGCGACCGCAGTTTCGTCTAAAAAGGGCGTGTACAATTTCCATAGTTTCTTTAAAAAACCATGCGCTCCCGTTATACCTGCCGTGTTCCAAGGTTTTGATTGCTCTAGCGGACCTAAGAACATTTCATACAAACGCAAGCTGTCTGCGCCGTACTCCTCACAAATAGCATCGGGATTTACAACGTTGTATTTAGATTTGGACATTTTTTCAACTTCGCGACCTACTTTAAAAGAACCATCCTCTTCAGTAATGAATTCTGCATTAGCATATTCTTCTCTCCACTTTTTGAAACCTTCAATATCCAATTCATCGGAAGAATTAACTAATGATACATCAGCATGAATTCTAGCTATAGATTTCGAAGAATCCGAAATTTTAAGTATTCCTTTTTCACCTCTATTCTCTTGATGGTTTTTGAATATTATTTCACGAAGTGATTCGTAGCCAGGAATTAAATCTTCAAGTAACAATGACTCATCTAGCATTTTTTTAGCAATGCTCGAGGAAACAAAAATTGGAATTCTCTTAACCTCACTATTATTATTAACGGAATAATCCCATCTATACACAAACGCACTAGTCCCGGTAATCATTCCTTGGTTGATCAGCTTTTTGGCAAACTCATCTTTAGGCACCAAACCTTTATCGAACATGAACTTTTGCCAGAAACGAGAGTACAATAAGTGACCAGTTGCATGCTCACTACCACCTATGTATAAATCTACATCTTGCCAGTAATTAATAGCTTTCTCGGAGAATATCTCTTCGCTATTATGCGGGTCCATGTACCTATTAAAGTATTGAGAACTACCTGCCCAACCTGGCATGGTATTCAACTCTAGCGGAAATACTGTGGTATTATTTATCTCACTATTATTGACAACTTTATTGGCAACGGTATCCCAAGCCCAAACCTCAGCGTTACCTAAAGGTGGCTCACCGGTTTCAGTAGGTAAGTACTTTTCCACTTCGGGTAACTCAATTGGTAAATGTTCTGGAGAAATCATTTGCGGCATTCCGTCTACATAATACACCGGGAAAGGTTCCCCCCAATATCTTTGGCGACTAAAAACGGCATCGCGCAAACGGTAGTTTATTTTTCCTTCGCCATGCCCAATTTTTTCCAACTCATAGATAGCCAGCTTCATTGCTTTCTTATATGGCAATCCGTTTAAGAAATCAGAATTAGCAATAACAGTCTTCTCCTTATCGGCAAATGCCTCTTCAGAAATATCTACACCTTCAAATACGTTTGGAATATCAATATTGAAATGCTTTGCAAAATCATAATCGCGCTGATCTCCACATGGAACGGACATCACAGCACCTGTGCCATAACCTGCCAAAACATAATCTCCGATCCAGATAGGAATAGGTTCTTTGGTAAACGGATGCTCAGCATACGCTCCTGTAAAAGCACCTGATATGGTTTTTACGTCTGCCATACGATCACGCTCAGAACGCTTTGCCGTTGCCTCTATATATGCTTCCACCTCAGCTTTCTGATCTGGTGTAGTTATTTTACCTACTAATTCGTGCTCTGGCGCCAAAGTCATAAAAGACACTCCAAAAATGGTATCAGGGCGAGTTGTAAAAACTTCTATCCCCCTAACCCCCGAAGGGGGAATATTTTGTTGTTCCAAATGAGCCTTTATCTCTTCTAAAACACCATCAATATTTCCAATTACTTCTTCATTTTTAAATCTTACGACTTTATAACCTAAACCATTTAAAACTTTAGTTCTTTTTAAATCAGCTTCCTTTTGAGTTTCATGAATTTCCCCATCTATCTCAATTACCAATTTTTTAGATAAACAAACGAAGTCCACTATGAAATCATCTATTAAATGTTGTTGCCTAAACTTATAATCTAATTTCTTAGATTTTATAGACTCCCAAAGAACTGATTCAGCAGCAGTAGGATTAGCCCTCATTTCTTTTGCTCTATCAAGCAACAAATGAGAATTATTACCTCCGGTCATATAGCCAGGCGCAGTCCCTTCCCCTTTGGGGAAGGTTAGGATGGGGAACGTGACTGAAGCTCCTTGACTTCTTCCAATCCAATTGGTTTGCGAATCTTTTAAGGGCTGAGGCCAATCGATTTTCGCCAAACCATCTAACAAACGTTGTGCATATGCTGAAATACGCATACTCCATTGGGTCATTTTTTTACGAATAACCGGGTGACCACCACGCTCTGATACTCCGTTTACGATTTCGTCATTTGCCAATACCGTACCTAGTGCAGGGCACCAGTTTACCTCAGTATCTGCCAAATACGTTAATCTATATTGTAATAGTATTTCTTGTTTTTTAACATCAGAAAAAGCAGTCCATTCATCAGCTGTAAATACCTCAATATCATCATCACACACTGCATTTACATTGGCATTACCATCCGTAGAAAACTTAGAAATCAAGGTTTCTATATCTTCTGCCTTATCGGTATCTTTATTATACCAAGAATTGAATATTTGTATGAATATCCACTGTGTCCACTTGTAATATTCGGGACTAGAAGTTCTTACTTCCCTGCTCCAATCGAAAGAAAAACCTAATTGATCTAACTGCCTTCTGTACGTTTTAATATTTGCTGCTGTAGTCACTGCAGGATGCTGACCTGTTTGAATAGCATACTGCTCTGCAGGCAAACCAAAAGAATCATACCCTTGTGGATGCAATACATTGAAGCCTTTATGCCTCTTATATCTCGCATAAATATCACTTGCAATATAACCTAACGGATGCCCAACATGCAGACCCGCACCAGAAGGATAAGGAAACATATCAAGCACATAGAATTTTTCTTTTTCAGAATCGTTCTCCGCTTTAAATGTTTGGTTTTCTGCCCAGTATTTTTGCCATTTGGCTTCAATTTCGTTGAAATTGTATTGCATGATCTTTACTTCTTTTCTGTAAGTCGCAAAAATAGGTTTATTCTGCTAAAAGCGAAAGAATAACATCATTGATACTGTTTGGGTTAAACCATCAATAATTTTCCACTGTAGAGCACCCAAAGCATAGATGCCAATGCCGATAAGTTAATGAGATAACCAAACAATTTCATTTCGGGCAATGTATACGCCCTACCCTTGAATATCACAAAAATATCTAATAGCATAAATGCAGAAAAGAGACCTAAAAATGATGCCAACACTACATCTTTAAACCAATACCAGACCAAAACAGATTCGCACACCAATATCAAGAGCATTAGTAGTTTTGAGTTGTTACGTCCTATCAATGTAGCGGTTGTTCGCTTTCCCGAAGCTAAATCTGGCTCTATATCCATTATTTCGCCCGCAATGTGTGCTTGAAATGCAAACAAAGACAAATACACCAATGTTTGCCATGGTAGCGTTTCTAAATTATTTAGTTCTGTTGAAAAGAATACGGTAACTACATACCCTACCTGAATTAGAATTTCGAACGGTGGTCTCTCTTTTATTCTAAACGGTTTAAAATTATAAAGGATATTTACGACTACCATAAACAGCAGAAGCAAGAACATTTTAAAGCCGGATATAAAAGTGAAGGCAACTACAAACACGGATGTGAGAATTGTAATTTTAGTAAGTACTCCTTTTAGTTGCGATCTTGAAGCTTTTGCTCCAAATAGAAAATTTCCTTTTCTAGCGTTTACCGCATCAGCATCTATATCATTATAATCGTTTAGACCGTAGACCAAATAATTTAAAGGAAAAGTGACAAAGACAAGTCCGAGCCAAAAATTAACATTCAACCAAAAATCTACCTCATTTGCAAAAGGAACTAAATAAATCCAAATTGTAGGAAACCAAAGTCCGGGTCTGGATATCTTTAAATCCAATAAATTCAACATATAGCAGGGTTAGGTTCACATCTTCGTAAAAATACCATTCTTAGTATTGTAACACTATCAAGGCTATACTATAACTAGCCATCTTTTTAAAAAGTATATCTTTAACCTTAGAATATGAGGAGCCCCAAACTTTTTTTACTCACGTTAGTACTGACCTGCTGTAGTATTGCTACACTGCAGGCGCAGCTTGGTTTTTGTGGTGGCAATTCTGGCGACCCCATTTTTACGGAAGATTTTGGATCCGGCACTACCGATGGACCGGAATTACCTGCAGGCACTACTTCATATCAATTTACTACTGGCACACCAAATGATGGCGATTATACTATATCTAGTACCACAAACTATTTTGACTGGCTTTCCATTCAAGACCACACCCCTGGCGATAGTAACGGAAAACTTTTTATTGTCAACGCCAGTTTTACGGCAGGTCAATTTTATCAACGTCAAGTTACAGGCTTGTGCGAAAACACCACCTATGAATTTTCATCATGGCTTATTAACTTACAACCCGCTGGAAGCTGCGAGGGAAATAGCATACCTGTAAATGTTCGCTTTCAAATATGGGATGAAACAGACAGCAATTTACTTGCGCAAGGGGACACTGGCAGCATACCCGGCACCGGTACTTTAGAATGGGAACAATATGCTTTGGTTTTTAAAACCGAACCGGGACAAACATCGGTTATTTTGAAGATGAGAAATAATAGTAATGGAGGATGCGGAAATGATGTAGCCATTGACGATATTCTATTTCGATCTTGCGGTGACAATGTCACCATCGCTACCGCAGCAGATGAAGCTAGTTTGGTAGTTTGCGAAGATCAAGGCAGTGTTTCAAGAACATTGACCGCAACACCAGATTCTTCTGTATTCAGTTCTCATGCCTACCAATGGCAGCAAAGTACGGATCAGCAAACCTGGGTAGACATCGCTGGTGAAAATAGTGCGATTTTAAATACTCCGGCAGTTACCACAACTACCTATTTTAGAACAAAAATTGCAGAGGATATTGTCAATGTAAACAATGATTTATGCAACGTGGTATCCGATGTTTTTGACATTACCGTTCTACCTATTCCCGCTGCACCTGCAAGTAACGGAGATGTAACCATTTGTGAAGGAGAATTAGGTACGCTATCCGTTAATACACTAAATTCATATTCCATAAATTGGTACGATGCCGCTACTGGCGGAAATTTAATTTTATCTGATGACCAAAACTTAGAAATTGGCACTGCTGGCACCTATTACGCAGAAGCTAATTCAACAGAAATTGAATGTGCATCTACCACAAGAACAGCAGTTACGCTAACCGTTAATCCATTACCGATCATACCTGGTGACTCTAATGTTTTTCTTTGTGAAGATTCTTTTATCACTCTAGATGCCGATGTTGACAATGTTACCTACCAATGGACAACAGGCGCTACCACCCAAATGATAGACGTTACTGAAGCTGGCGAATACGAAGTCATTGTAACTAACACCAATGGATGCTCTGCCACACGAACCATTACAGTTGAACAAATAGATTTACCTATAATTGATAAAATAGTATCTGACGGACCATCAATAGTAGTTTCTACTGCCAACAGTGGAAATTTTGAATATTCTTTAGATGGAATCTCATTTCAAACCAATCCTATTTTTGAAGCTGTAGAAGGCGGATTTTACACTATTTACATTCAAGATAATACCGATTGTGGTGTTGTAACAGAAGATTTTTACCATCTGGTCATTCAAAAATTCTTTACACCTAACGGAGATACTGTCAATGACCTTTTTGAACCTGACGGATTAGAGGTTTTTAATTCTGTTTCGATTTCAATTTTTGATCGCTATGGCAAGCTCATCAAATTTGGGAATACAAATGCTACATCTTGGGACGGTACTTTTCAAGGCGAACGAATGCCAGAAGATGATTATTGGTATCTAATTGAGGCAGATACCACTCAATTTAAAGGACACTTTAGCCTAAAACGTTAAGGCTTTATTTTTTTAAGTTCCATTTAACAATACTTTGCTATTTTTACTGCACTTTTAAGTATTATGGCGAACTCCTTCGAAAATTATCAAAGACGCAAACTCATCTCCTCCTATTTTTCAGTGGTGCTAAGTATTGCATTAGTCTTATTTCTACTGGGCATTTTAGGATTACTGGTCCTGAACACCAAAAAAATGGCGGATCGTTCTAAAGAACAAATCACCATTTCTGTGTTTCTAAAAGAAAATACAAAGGAAATTGAAGTTGAACAGCTTCAAAAAACCCTGGCAATGTCTGAATACACCAAATCTTCTACATACGTATCTAAAGAAGAGGCAGCAAAACAGCATAGTGAGGATATTGGCGAGGATTTTGTTGATTATTTAGGGTATAATCCGCTGAAAAACTCCATCGACGTAAAATTAAATGCAGATTTCGTTACCGCAGAGAAAGTTGAAGAAATTGCCGATACCCTTTCAGAAAAGAGTTTTGTAGACGAAGTTAGCTATGACCGAGTTCTAGTGAGCATGGTTGCCAAGAGCGTTGAACAAATTGGTTTCTGGATTTTGGTTGCCAGTGCCATATTTACCTTTATCGCAGTGTTATTAATTAACAGCTCTATTCGTTTATCTATTTATTCAAAAAGATTTATCATTAAAACCATGCAAATGGTAGGGGCAACGAAAACCTTCATTAGAAGGCCGTTTATATGGCAAAATATTAAACTAGGCATGATCGGAGCCGCAATTGCTTTATTGGCAATTGGTGGTGTCGTGTATTATGTAAATACTAATTTTCAAGATTTAGGTTTATTTGACGAGCCCTATATTTTAGTTATTTTATTTGTTAGCGTTTTTCTATTGGGCATACTTATTTCGTTCATTAGCACCTATTTTGCGACCCAACGCTTCCTAAACCTTAGAACGGACGAATTATATTATTAAATTTGCGGCATGAGTAAAAACAACAAAGTGGAACAGCATTCTAAACAAGAATTCATTTTTCAGAAGAAAAATTACATGTTCATGTTTATTGGTCTTGCCTGTATTGCAATAGGTTTTATTTTAATGAGCGGTGGCGGTAGTGACGACCCCAACGTTTTTAACCCTGAAATCTATAATTTTAGAAGAATAAGACTTGCACCAACTTTAGTACTTATTGGCTTAGGCATAGAAATTTATGCCATTTTATTAAACCCACACAAAAAGAAAGATTAATTGGATACTTTAGACGCAATTATTCTCGGTATTATTCAAGGATTAACCGAGTTTTTACCTGTTTCATCAAGTGGGCATTTAGAATTGGGTAAAGCCATTTTAGGAGATAACTCTGTTCAAGAAGAAAGTTTATTATTTACCGTAGTACTACACTTTGCAACCGCATTGAGTACAATTGTAGTTTTTAGAAAAGATATTTGGGAAATTTTAAGCGGATTGTTTCAGTTTAAATGGAACGAAGAAAGTCAGTTTTCCGCTAAAATCATCATCTCCATGTTACCGGCAGTATTCGTAGGTTTGTTTTTTGAAGAACAGTTAGAAGCCTTTTTTGGTGGAAATATTAGATTTGTAGGCTTTATGTTGATCATCACGGCAGTACTTTTATATTTTGCCGATAAAGCTAAAGACACGGATAAGAAAGTAAGTTTTGGTAATGCCTTTATTGTAGGTATCTCTCAAGCGATTGCTATGCTACCTGGTATTTCACGTAGTGGAGCTACCATTTCTACTTCTGTTCTTTTAGGTGTAGACAAATCTAAAGCCGCGAGATTTTCATTTTTAATGGTAGTACCATTGATCTTTGGTAAAATTGCCAAAGACCTTATGAGCGGAGATTTAACTTTTGACGGAGAAAATAATGTAGCCATGGGAGCTGGTTTTATTGCCGCCTTTATTGCCGGTCTTGCCGCTTGTACTTGGATGATTAAATTGGTTCGCAAAAGCAAGCTATCTTACTTTGCCATTTACTGCCTTGTGGTAGGATTAATTGCCGTTATTTACGGTTTTACTAATCCGTAATACAAAATAAACACCCAAATTCATGGAAGATTTGACCAAAGAAGATTATTTGAACGGTCAGGTATTATTGATCGATAAACCACTAGAATGGTCCTCTTTTCAAGCGGTCAATAAATTGAAATGGGCTATCAGAAAAAAATTCAGCTTAAAGAAGTTTAAAATAGGGCACGCCGGTACTTTAGATCCGTTAGCAACAGGACTTCTAATTATCTGTACCGGTAAATTCACTAAAAAAATTACTGAATATCAAGGTCAGGAAAAAGAATATACAGGTGTTTTCACTTTAGGTGCAACCACTTCTTCGTATGACCTTGAAACCGAAATAAACGAGACTTTTAGTACTGAACATATTACGCCAGAGCTCATAAAAGCAACTACCAATGAATTTATTGGTGATATAGAACAAGCGCCACCTGTATTTTCAGCACTTAAAAAAGATGGCAAGCGCTTATATGAATTGGCAAGAGAAGGAAAAACAGTAGATATACCAAAGCGTAAAGTAAACGTAAGCGCTTTTGAAATTACCGATATCGATGGATTAAATGTTCACTTTAGAATTGCATGTAGCAAAGGAACTTACATAAGGTCTATGGCTCATGATTTTGGAAAAGCATTGAATTCTGGAGCGCATTTAACAGCATTGAGAAGAACCAAAATAGGTGATTTTA
>Ga0209295_1000962_pt1 | contig 11152 bp, 4 predicted proteins | sample Porto_5metaG_FD_187428 | JGI IMG/M metagenome (GOLD analysis project Ga0209295, IMG submission 187428) | Marine algal microbial communities from Porto, Portugal - Porto_5 metaG (SPAdes) (version 2) | ecosystem: Host-associated > Algae > Red algae > Unclassified | place: Portugal: Porto... | reverse complement strand
GTATAACATATCAATTCGATGTAAGAAAAGTTAATGCGGCAGGTACTTGTCCGGCAATTCGCTCTAATGGTATTACCATGACAGATGCCTCTGATCTTGAATTTTTACCAAATTCTCCAGTAGATCCAATTTCTTGTGCATCTGAATTAGATGGTAGAATAGAATCTTTTGCAAGTGGTGGTGTAGGTAATAATATGTTTACCTTATATATAGGGCAACCAACAGATGGTTTTAATATAGGAACGGCGACTATTTTTAGAGGTCCCCAATCAGAAGGTACTTTTGAAGGTCTTCCTGAAGGAACTGATTATTGGATTGGTGTTACAAGTGGATTAACTTGTGAGGCTGTCGATGGTCCGTTTGAAATAGTTAGACCTGATCCTATAATATTTGATGCCGTTCCTACAGATGTAACTTGTAATGGAGAAGAAGATGGTACCATTACAGTTTCTGTAAGTGATGGTGGTGTAGGGTTAATTCAATTTGCTATTGCCCCTAACTTTAATGAATTCTTTAGTGATTCTGATAATCCAGGTACTTATACTTTTGATGAACTTGCAGCTGGTACTTATGAAATCTTAATTAAAGATGACAATGGTTGTTTTGAAAAAGATTTTATTACGGTAGAAGAGCCAGACCAATTAGAAGTAATCAATATTGAGACTACAGATGAATTATGTATTGGAGCTAATGATGGAACAGTAGTTTTTGATATCATAGGTGGTACTCCTTTTGATGATGTATTAGCGAATCCTACTCCGTATTTTGAGTATAAAATTGAAATGGTTGATCCAGTTGATGAAACTGGTACAGCGGTATTTGCACCTTACAACGGAGAAATAATTGAAGATTTACAAGGTGGTGCTTCTTATATTATTTACATACAAGATGCTAACTTGTGTGCAGCTTCAGAGTTGTTCACTATTGATATTGGGGTAGATTTAACAGCAGAACCACAAGTACAATATGGTTGTGAAGGTATTTTTCCAAATAGTACCACAACTATTCAATTAGAGAATACCAATTTGCTTTCAGAGTTGATGTTTGCATTAGATCCAATTGACCCTACAGATGCTATTACGGCAAATGCAAATGATGAGTATGTTTGGGGAGATTTACCGGCAGGTGACCACACTGTTTATATCTATCATGAAAACGGATGTACAAATTTTGTAGAGTTCAGTATAGATGCATATGAGCCGCTAAGTTTGGTAGTTGATAAAACAGGGCCAAATGAAGTTCAAGCTGTTGCGGAAGGTGGTTATGGAGCATATGAATTCTTCTTTAACGGACAATCTTACGGAGAGGAAACTACATTTACAACCAACGAAAGCGGAATAGTAAATGTTCGGGTTAGAGATGCAAGAGGTTGTGAGCTTGAATTAAGTGTACCGTTTGAATTTACGGGTATGTTAGAATTCCCTAATTTCTTTACTCCTGATGGAGATAACCTTAATGATATTTGGTCACCAAAGAATAGAGATCTTTTTGACGGAGTTGAGGTTAGAATATATGACCGTTACGGTAGAGTAGTAGCTGTATTGGATGAGGTTAGCGGTTGGGACGGTACCTATGAAGGTAAAGAAGTGCCAACAGGAGATTACTGGTACGTAGTAAATGCTAATAGCGATGAGCTTAAGTATGTAGGTCACTTTACTTTATACAGATAAATTAAGATAGTAACATAAAAAAAAGAGGATGCATTTTGCATCCTCTTTTTTTATTTTATTAAGTTTTTTAATTCTTCATCGTCTAACTTTTTAAACCTGAATGAACCTAAAACTACAATAACTATAAAAGAACTTGTTTTTAGGGTACATTTGATGGATAATTTAGATTTTACAGATGAGGGCAATTATATATATTATTTTATTGGTTATTTTTCAAAGTTGCACATCTCAAGCAAAGCCCATTCTAATAGATTCGGCAATGGAAACGAATGTAAAAGAAAATCTAGCCTATTATCTGTATTATCCAGAAGACTATGAAGAAGAGCCTGAAAAAGATTTTCCTATTCTTTTGTTTTTACATGGTGGTGGTGAATCGGGCGATAGTTTGGTTACCGTGAAGAGGAATGGTCCTCCAAAATTAATAGTTCAAGGCAAAAAGTTTCCTTTTTTAATACTGGCGCCTCAAAATCCGAATGCCAAAAAATGGTGGAATACTAGAGCGGTTAAACAATTGCTAGATTCAATTGTAGATAATAATAGAATAGATAAAAAGCGAATTTATTTAACGGGATTGAGTAGAGGAGGTGGAGCTGCATGGGAATTGGCGGTTCAATACCCAGATACTTTTGCAGCTATGGCGGTAGTATGTGGCATGGCACCATTACCATATGCTTCATGGATTAATCGCGAAATGCCGATTTGGGTTTTCCATGGAGAGAAAGATAAGTCCATTCCCTTTTCCGAATCTGAAAATATGGTCGCCAAATTAAAGGAAATGGGCTATGAGGTCATTTTCACAAGATACCCTAACGTAGGCCACAACGCATGGATAAAAGCGTATGAAACCGAAGCTTTGTATGATTGGTTTATAAATCAGGAGTTGAAATGACCAATTTCCCTTAGTTTTTCTGGAATACGCGTAATGAATCTCTATTCTGAGTAACTATATAATAAGGCTTTTCTTTATGGTTACTGTTCACCTGTATAATACTTTTTGAATCTCCAGGCACAAGAAATCCGCTTTTAGATGTTTCAATAGATTTGAATTTACCATTTCCGCCGTTTTGTAGTAATAAACCATTAAAGGCATCATTTCTTCCTATAAAAACTTCATTTCCAAAATTATTTCCAACTAATAAAAGATCTTGGTAGCCATCATTGTTGTAATCCAAAGATGTAATTCCGTTTATGGGAGCAACTTGAGCTTCTATAGGTAGTGGACTATATTTAAATGTACCATCACCATTATTTTCTATAATAATACTTTTATCATAATTGCCAATTAATTTAGTTGACCCTTCTAATTCTTCATTTGTAAATAAGGTAGCAATAGTTGCTTTGGAATATGCTTTAAATGTGTTGTATTTTGCTCTGAAAATTGGACTCTGTCCATTTAAATCTCCCCAAAAATTTACAGGAAATGCCTTGTAGATGGGATTGTCAAAGCTGTCTTTGAAATATGCGAACATTACGGGGTCTATAGTGCCGTTGTTGTCAAAATCTTTTGCGACTACGGTTACTGGTCTTTCCGCTGAAGGTTGATAAAAATTATTCATACCTAAATTACCAACTACGAAATCAATGTCGCCATCATTATCTATGTCGGTTTTTATGATACTTTCCCACCAACCGGAAAGTTTTTCAATTCCAGTTTTATCTAATTTTTTAAAACTGGTACCGTTATTTTTAAATATTGAGATAGGCATAAATTCACCAACAACAATTAAATCATCATTTCCATCTAAATCAATATCTGCCCAAACAGCATCTGTAACCATACCTATGTTACTTAAATCAGGAACCATACTATTGGTTACATCTTTTAATATGCCATTTTGGTTTTTTAATAAAAAGCTTTTTTCCGTATTAGGGTATTTTGAATAAGGAGTTCTTCCGCCAATGAACAAATCGATAAACCCATCTTTGTCAAAGTCTGAGATGGTAACAATAGAGCCGCTTGCATTAATTGTAGGCATTTGATCAGTTGCAATATCAAATTTTCCTTGACCATCATTAATTAATAACCTATGATTGTAGTATATACTTTCTAGATTAAATTCATTGCTACCAGAAACTAAGTACATGTCTAAGTCACCATCGTTTTCTAAATCGAATAAAGCAATGCTTTCCTCTTCATATTTCTTGTTTTCTTCATCATCAAATAAACTTTGTTGCATGAACTTACCTTCAGCGTTTTGAAAAAATAGTTGAGGTGAATTGCCTGAAGAACTACCAATAATAAAATCTTCAATACCATCACCATTCATATCTCCCACAGCTGTTACTGGACCATTTTGCGTTAATTTATGTGGTATTGTTCGTTGAATATTATAATCTACAATATCTTTTTCTTCATGTAAATATGATAATCCTATATCACTGGAAACCTCTTTGAAAATTGTTTTTTCTTTTTTGGCTACTAGTGGGAAACTTAATTTATCTGAGACTATTGAAACTGCATCTTCATAATTTAGAATTATTCTTTGATTTGCTTTGACATTAGAAATTTTTTGAAACTTATTATCTGACCATAGTATTTCAATGGATGTTATTTGTTTTTTGGAGCCGAGACCAAAATGCATGATGTCTTCAACGGTAGACATATAGCCTCTGTAGGTATGATGTTCCTTATATTGAAATGTATCATCATCAAACCTTAAAATAATTTTCGCACCTGTTTTTTGCGATTTTGAAGGGGAATCTTTAAGGTCTATACTTAGGTAATTATGTTGACCATCTTTTAGGTCGGTTTGGTTTTGAAAAATCAACGCTTGATCGTTAATGTTATTTACGATATAATCTAAATCACCATCATTATCTAAATCAGCAAATGCGGCACCATTGGAAAATGATGCTATTCCAATACCCCAATCCTCACTAACATCTGTAAACTGATTGTTGGTGTTGTTTTTATATGCGTAATTAGGAATCTTTATTTTTGGGATAGAGTCTAAAATTTGAGCGGGACTTAAATATCTGCTAACGTTAAATTTGAAATCGCCAAAATCTAAGTCCGTAATATCTCTTGGAAAACCATTTGTAATTAGTAAATCTTCATATCCATCATTGTCCATATCAGCAAATAGGGGAGACCAGCTCCAATCTGTTTTAGATACACCTGCCATTAATCCTATTTCGCTAAAAGGCACATTGTTTCCATTACCTTTTTGTAACATGTTTCTGGTATGTTGGTATTCATAGCCAAAACGGTCGTTTAAAATATATTCTGTGTATTTGTTTCCTGCTAATGTTGTTTTTAATCTTTCATTGGTTTCACCAAGCATATCTAAGGTGATAATATCCAAATAACCATCATTGTTATAATCGGAAATATCATTACCCATAGAAAACTTACTTTGGTGTTTAATATTCTCTTTTATCTTGTTAGTAAATGTTCCGTCTTGATTGTTAATGTAGAGAATATCATTTGACAGGTAATCATTACTAACATATATATCTGGCCAACCGTCATAATTTAGGTCGGCTATAGAGAGACCCAAACCATAACCTTCTATGGTAATACCTGCTTCTATCGTAACATCTGTAAATGTACCGTCACCATTATTTTTATATAACTTATCATTACTTAGGGCAGAACCGTCGGTAATTTTTTTTCTAAAATTAGATGGTAATATATGTACATCCACATTGTTTAAAACATATAAATCTAAAAGACCATCTTTGTTATAGTCAATGAAAGATGCACCCATACTATTGCCTGATTCTTCAAGACCATATTCTTTGGCCATATTTTTAAAGGATGGTACACCATTGTTATCTAAACCTTGATGTATAAATAGTAAATTTTTCTTTTCCTCTTCACTGTTTAGCATTGCAGAACAGACGTAAATATCTAAAAATCCGTCATTGTCTATATCTGCCAAGGCAACTCCTGTATTCCATTTATTTAGGGCTTCTATCTTAGATTCTTTGGAGACATCTTTAAATTTAAAATTTCCTTCATTTAAATATAGCTTGTTTGAAACTTGATTTCCGCTAAAAAATATATCCGGTTTTTGGTCATTGTTAAAATCTCCTATAGCTACGCCACCACCGTTGAAAATATATTCACTTGTTAAAATATTGAAACTATCTGTCTCAACTATTTTGTTATTGAAATCAATTCCTGAATCTGAACTTGGTACAATTTCAAATAATGAATCGCTCTGTTTTTTACAATGAGTGGCATTAAGTAGAAACAGTACTAAAGTTATAGCTAGAATTGTTCTTACAGCCTTATGCTTAAAAGTAGTTGTTAGTTTAGAAGTATACAAAGTGAGATGAGTTAGTTGAATGTAAGAGTTGAAAAAAATGATAATTAATAGAAAATTGGATAACTAAATCCAATCATTTTATTAAGTACCAAAATAATATTTTTGAATAGAATATCATAGCCACAAGGGTATTTACTTATAGCTTTTGTAGTAATACTTGTTTGTACTTTAAAACGTTAATCAATATGGTAGCTCAAACATATTCTAATGATAATAAATGGAGGGTGAATTTCTGTCAATAGCATCAAATAAAAAAGCAGGACATGTTAATGTCCTGCTTTAAATAATTTTAAAAACTATTATTTAGTAACCAGGATTCTGCTCTAGAATACCACCACTTAAATCAATTGCCGATAAAGGAATTGGTAAAACTTCATTTTTAGCTTCAAAAGCATTAGCCTTTGTACCGAAGTTTGCAATAGTACGGCTTTCATTAGAAATATACTCATTGATTACTTCCACTCCGTTACCCCATCTGTATAGGTCGAATAAACGGTGACCTTCCATACCAAGTTCTAAACGACGTTCATGACGAACAGCTTTTCTTGCGAAAGCTTGATCGGCAAAACTTGTGTAAGGTTCAATTACATAGTTTGCAGCATCTGCATCGCCTGCTTCATTTTGAACATAAGTCATATTCTTAGCTCTGTTACGCACTAAGTTTACCCATGTTAAGGCTGATGCTAAATCATTGGTTTCAACAGCAGCTTCAGCACCCATTAAAAGAACATCAGCAAAACGTATAATATGATAGTTTATACCTGAATGTTGTTGACCCCAAGCACCTGTACCTTGGTTGTCAGCATCACCACTTTGGTATACATTTTTGGCAGGTAAATAAGGACCTGAAATATCTGAGAAAGTTGCACGAATCCAAGAGTGACCAGGGAAAGTACCATAGCGGTTATAATCAACACCTCTTCTACCAACGGTATAATCTAATCTTGGATCTAAAGGACCTGTGTGTGGTGTAAAAGCATCTTCATCTTCAATACCATAATCGTTCGCTACATCAGACTGATTGAAGGTATCCAAAAGAGGAAGACCAGTAGTTGCATCAGTTTGAAAAGCATTTACCAAATCCTGAGAAGGTTGGTAAAAACCACAGCAAGATCCAAACGGTCCTGGGTTAGGGAAATTTAATACCCCTCCAATATTACCATTAAATGACTGTCCATCATCAGCTGTAAATTGAATTGCAAAAACTGCTTCAGAACTATTCTCTCCTGTACTTTCAAAATTAGCTACAAACTCTGAGTTTAAGCTATATGGACCATTGTTAATTACATCTTCCAATAAATCAAATGCAGCAGCCCATTCAGATTGTTGTAAATGAACTTTACCTAAATAAGCTTGAGCAGCCCATGAAGTTGGTCTACCTGACTGTTCTTGTGTTGCAGGTAAATTATCCATAGCAAATTGTAAGTCGGCTTCAATTTCATCCCAGATAGGACCAGGGTTAGGTTGATTGAATTCTGTATTTGCGTAATTCTCTTCAGAAATGTAAGGTACATTTCCATAAATTCTTTGCAATTCAAAATTAAAATGACCTCTTAAAAAACGAGCTTCTGCTAATTTTCCGGTTAAATCTGCATCTTCAATTGTTGCTATTAATGCAATTACTGCATTAGCTCTATTTACACCGGCAAATATAGATGACCATTTACCTAAAACGTAAGGGTTACCAGTTGTCCAGTTGTAAACTTCCATTTCAAAAAGATCAGCTTGATCACCATCAGTACTACCTTTATGGGCGTCATCTGCTACAACGTCAAACCACCAGTTATCACCACTTGCGGCAAAACCATTTCCAGAAAGGTTATTACGGATGCCATCAAGAGTGGAATAAGCTCCAATTAAAAGGAGTTCAACACCATCTTCATTTTGTACTGCAGCGTCACTAAGAGCACCAACTGCAGGTTGCTCTGTAAAATCATCACTACATGCGCTTATAACAGCGAATAGTGAGAATAAATAAATTAATTTCTTTTTCATTTTTTTACAATTTTAAATTAAATCCAAGTGTAAGAATTCTAGATTGTGGTACAACCTGACTATCTACACCTAATGTTAAGTTATTACCGGTAACCGATGAAATAATCTCAGGATCAAACCCATCGTAACCTGTAACCGTAAGTAAATTTGTGGCTTGTACGTAAACACGTAATAAATCAAGACCAATCTTATTTGCTACTTTATCAGGGAAAGCATAACCTAATTGAACATTTTTTAAACGTAAGTAAGAACCGTCTTCAACAAAGTATGAATTTGGTTGTGTTTCACTATTTTGAATAGAATTACTTAATGCTGGTAATGTAGCATTCGTATTTGTTGGTGTCCAAGAATCTAAAACTCTTACACTTCTATTACCATCAACGAAAGTTGGGAAATCAGTAAATATTTTAGTGTAATTGTAAATGTCATTTCCTTGAGAACCTTGTAAGAATAATGACAAGTCAAAAGCTTTGTACCCTAAGTTAAAGTTGAATCCATAAGTGAAATCTGGGTGAGGAGAACCAATAAAAGTTCTGTCGTCATCGTCTATTACCGTGTCACCGTTTACATCTCTATATTCAAATCTACCTTCATCTGTAAAACCAATTACTTCTCTACCAAAGAAAGAAGAAATAGGCTGACCAACCTGTGTTCTAGAAACAGCACCACCACGGAAGCTGTCATTACCAGTTTGGAAGTCACTGATCCAATCAGTTACTTCATTCTTGTATTTAGAAAAGTTTACATCGAAACCATATTTCCATCCAGATTTAGTTTCATCTTTATAGCGAAGATTGATATCAAAACCAGTATTCGTTACATTACCTGCATTTACATAAGGTGCACCAGCATCGATAGCTGTTGTACTAATTAAACTGTTATCTTGAACAATTAAATCTTTAGTTTTAATATTGAACCATTCAAAATCTAAATTCAGTTTATCACTGAAAAAGCCAAGTTCAATACCTGCATTGATTGCCTCACTAGTTTCCCATTTTAAATTTGGGTTACCAACAGCAGATAATAATGCTCCTGTTGCTATAGAGCTACCATCAATAGCATAATTAGATAAACTTTCATTTAGTGAAGAAATGTTTATTGTAGGATTACTAGCTGGTAAAGATTGATTACCTAATTGACCCCATGAACCTTTTAGTTTGAACCAGCTTAAAGCTGAATCAGAAGAAATAAAATCTTCTTTACTAACTACCCAAGCACCACTAATTGATGGAAATGTGTCACTTTTATTATCTCCAGCAAAACGTGAAGATGTATCGTTACGTAAAGTACCTGTAATAAAATATTTGTCAGCATAAGAATACGTTGCAGAACCAAATAAGGAATATAAACTAGTAGTAGCGTCAAAGGCATTGTCAATGTTAGGTGTACCACTACCATTGTTTAATAAGTAAAAGTCTGGTGTTTCAAATAAGAAACCGGTTCTACTTACTTGTTTCCCTTTAATACCGTCTTCAACAGACTCAATACCTACTAAAGCGTCAATTTTACTGTTTTCAAAGGTTTTTTTATAGTTTAAGGTATTTGTGAAAGTCCATGAATAACCATCTTGGTTTAGCTCTGTAAGTTGATTGGTTCCTAATGGCTCACTATGCTCAGGATCTAATGCTTGAAAACTTCGAGTATTAAATGAGTTAATTGTTCCACCAAAATTAGTTTTAAACGTTAGGCCATTTGCAATTTCAGCAGATAAGTAGATATCACCTAAAACCCTAAGTGTCTTATTAAAGTTATCACTTGCTCTACTTAATTGAGCTAACGGGCTTCTTGAGTTACCTGTTCCTTGGGCTCCTGTACCTGCAAAATTACCATTATCATCATATAAAGGAATTAATGGGCTACTTCTTACTGCTTCTTCATATCTAGCTCCGGCACCACCTTGGTTTCCGTTAGAATAGGCTGTGCTAAAGTGTTGACCAATACGAACTTTGTCTCCTAGTTTAAATTCAGAGTTTAATCGAATTTGACCTATTTTATAAAATGTGTTTACAAGATTACTTGGATTGTTCAAGAAATTTGCGGAAAGTGAATACTTACTGTTTTCCTCACCATTAGCAATAGAGAATGCAACACTTTGAATAATTGATGTTCTAGTAATAGCATCTATCCAATCTGTGCCATTTGGATTTACAGATGCCGAGGCGTCACCTCTTACGATAGGGTCATAAGAAACTACTCTTGTATAACCATTTAATGATGAAGGAACAACTGCAGATGAACCATTGCCATATTGTGGGTGATCAAACACTGTACCATCGTTTGCTGAACTTTGAAACAATACATCTCCTAACTGTTGTGCATTTAAAAATTCAGGAGTGTTTGCTATTGAAGAAAAGCCAGTGTAGGTATCAACAGATACAATTGGTTTGTCCATATTATAACCACCACCTTTAGTTGTAATAATTACTACCCCGTTAGATGCTCTTGCACCATATATAGCAGCTGCACCATCTTTTAGGACGTTCATTTGATCAATGTCGTTCGGGTTAATACTGTTTAATACAAATGGGTCATCTGTTTGTAGACCATCAATAATAAACAATGGGTTGGTATTGTTACTAGTACCAAAACCACGAATGTTAATTTTTGGTGGGCTACCTGGTGTAGCATTCTGTACTACAGTTACACCACTTACACGACCTTGTAAAGCAGAAGCAGCATTTACAACTGGTGCTTTCGTTGCTTCAGATACATCTACAGATGCTACCGAGCCTGTTAGATCACCTCTTGTTTGTTGAGAATACCCTAATACAATAACTTCGTCTAGAGCAGCAGCATCTTCAGCTAAAGTTGCATTCACACTTGATTGACCATTTACAGCTATCTCAGTGCTTTTAAACCCTATATAGCTAAATACTAAAGTTGCGCCATCAGATACGTTTAAGGTATAATTACCGTCAAAATCTGTTTGCGTACCATTCGTTGTACCTTTTTCGACAACATTGGCTCCTGGTAGTGGTTGGCCTGTGTCATCTAAAACGGTACCCGTAATAGTAGATTGAACTGTTTTTACTTCAACTTTATTTGAAGCACTTGTGTTTTCATTTGCTTGTACCATTTGGGTGCCTAAGCAAACGATCATCGATAAAATTCCAGATTTAAAAAAGGAAGACCTTTTTCCAGATTTCATCAACGTGTAATCACGTTTTTGATTCATAATCCTTGTTGTTTGTTAGTTTAAATTAATTAAGTAGA
>Ga0209295_1000961_pt1 | contig 11176 bp, 10 predicted proteins | sample Porto_5metaG_FD_187428 | JGI IMG/M metagenome (GOLD analysis project Ga0209295, IMG submission 187428) | Marine algal microbial communities from Porto, Portugal - Porto_5 metaG (SPAdes) (version 2) | ecosystem: Host-associated > Algae > Red algae > Unclassified | place: Portugal: Porto... | reverse complement strand
TCTTCTGACTTGCTATACATAACTTATTGATGTCACCAAAGATACAGATTTTTACAATCGCAACAATAATTTTTTAGATAAGACTAACTTTTTATATAGCTTTGCAGAAAAAAGAAAAACTATGCATCGAGTACTTTTATGTCTATTGCTTTTTGCTACTCAATTTACCACTGCTCAAACCACCATTAAAGGTAAAGTTTCTGACCCTAAGGGCCCATTACCCTTTGTAAACGTATACCTGGCAAATACAACTCTAGGTGCATCTTCAAATAATGATGGCAGCTTTGAGATCTTAAATGTGCCAGACGGAACTTATACCCTTATTGCCTCTTTTACAGGTTATGAATCTGTAAAGAAAAACGTCATTGTAAACGGCGGAACTACTACCGCAAATTTCTTTCTAAAACAAAACACATCTCTTGAGGAAGTCGTAATTTCTGGAACACTTAAACCCGTGGTTCGTAAAGAAAGCCCCGTACCTGTGGAGGTCTACTCTCAAGCATTTTTAAAAAAGAATCCTGTACCCTCGGTTTTTGAGGCGTTGCAAAATGTGAATGGCGTGCGCCCGCAACTCAACTGTAGTGTGTGTAATACAGGCGACATACATATTAATGGTCTTGAAGGACCATACACGCTTGTACTCATAGACGGGATGCCTATTGTAAGTGGCCTTTCTACTGTTTATGGTCTTTCTGGGATTCCTACTTCGCTTATAGAACGTGTGGAAGTTGTAAAAGGGCCAGCCTCATCTCTCTATGGAAGCGAGGCAGTAGGAGGGTTAATAAATGTGATTACAAAAATACCCGAACAAGCACCACGCTTTTTTATAGAAAACCAACTTACAAGTTGGGGAGAAAACAACTTAGACATAGGCGCTTCTTTTAAGGCTGGAAAAGCAAACAGTCTAGTGGGTGTAAACTATTACAACTATAGCAATCCCATAGATAACAACAACGACAACTTTACAGATGTAACGCTGCAAGACCGTATTTCGGTGTTTAATAAGTGGAGTTTTGACCGCAAGAATGATAAAGTCTTTGATCTCGCTGGACGGTTTTTTTATGAAGACAGATGGGGTGGAGAACTACAGTGGACACCCGCTTTTCGCGGAGGCGATGAAATATACGGAGAGAGCATTTACACACGTCGTTTTGAAATTTTAGGAAATTACCAACTACCCACTACCGAAGATTTTTTACTACGCTTTTCATACACAGACCACGATCAAAATAGCGTGTATGGTAACGAAGCTTATATCGCGCAACAGCGTATAGGCTTTACCCAACTCACTTGGAATAAAAAAATAAACAGACACGACCTACTGCTCGCAGGTGGTGTACGTTATAACTTCTATGATGACAACACCACAGCAACCTTTAATGCAGGAGCAAATGCCGAAGAAGAGGTGGTGATTCCTTCATTTTTAATACAAGATGAGATTAAGTTTACAGATAAAAACACTCTTTTACTGGGTGCGCGTTATGATTATGACTCACGACACGGCAGCATATTTACCCCACGCCTAGCCTACCGACATAAATTTAATGAAGACAATATTTTAAGAATCAATGCTGGTACAGGTTTTAGAATAGTAAGCCTCTTTGCCGAAGATCACGCCGCACTCACAGGTGCAAGAGATGTCATTATCACAGAAGAGCTAGACCCAGAGCAATCGTATAATGTAAATCTCAACTACTTAAAGAAAATTTATAATCGCAATGCCATCTTAACACTAGATACTTCTACTTGGTTTACACATTTTACAAATCAAATACTCCCAGATTATGACACAAACCCAAACCAGATTATTTACAGCAACCTTAATGGTTACTCACAAACTTTCGGCGCTAGCGTTAATCTAGATGCCACGTTTACAAACGGTATAAAAGGGAGTCTAGGAGTTACATATCAAGACGTATCACAAACCGAAGACGGCGTGCGTGAGCGTCAAATTCTTACAGAGAGTTATAGTGCTAACTGGTCACTAAGCTATAAAATAGAAAACCTTAATCTCAATATAGATTATACAGGTAGCCTATACGGCCCTATGCGATTACCCATACTGGGAGAACTAGACCCTAGAGAAGAATACAGCCCCACCTGGAGCACACAAAATATACAGCTCACCTATGACGGCATTACAAATCTAGAACTCTATGGCGGGGTCAAAAACTTGTTGAACTACACCCCAAACCGCAATAACCCTTTTATCATCGCCAGAGCAGACGATCCTTTTGATGAAAATGTAGTCTTTGATAATCAAGGGCAAGTAGTACCTACGGCAGATAACCCAAATGCACTCACCTTTGACCCCAACTATATATTTGCTCCTAACCAAGGAATACGCGGCTTCTTTGGGATACGCTACACCTTAAACTAAAGTGTTAATCCTCATTAATTTAACACCTATGGATATAAACTTGTGTACTTTTCTCAAAAATTGAGAAGATGAAGAAGAAAACCATACGCGCCATTGCCCCATTACAATCTTGGGATATTTTTTCTGAAGGTCTTGCTCAAAATAGCATAAAAGCTAGAAAAAAAGCCGAACGAGAGCAACTTGCCATTTTTAAGAAAAAACATAAGTGGACAATTGACGTAGCTTCCATCACAGACCAAGACTACACCACCATAGTTGTTACAGATCACACACAGCACATACAGTGGGTAAATGCAGGCTTTAGCGTTATGACAGGTTACCCTAAGAGTTATGCCATAGGGAAACACCCTCGCTTTTTACAAGGAGCAAAAACTTCTCCGCAAGTACGTGAAGAGATTAAAATACACCTTAGTAAAGGGGCCGTAGTAGAGCGACAACTTCTCAATTATAAAAAAGACGGCACACCCTACCTCTGTGATATCAAAATTATACCGCTACACAACTCAAAAAGTGAGATCACTCATTTTATGGCACTAGAGAAACCTGCTAGAGTAGCCTAATATTTCTTTCTATTAAATATTGAGTCCTCCTTTTTTTGACTCATTAGTACAGCACACTTTTTTAAACTACTTGCACTCCACGCAAATTGTAGGTGGATATTTTTGCGCTTTCGCGAAAGCGTAAAAAACCATAAAATGCTCTATATAAAGGAAATCCGTAAAGGATGTGCGTAAGAAATTTCTATCTTACCGCTGCTTAAAATTGAAAACGTGACCTAATGAAACTAAAAATTTTGATACTTGCATTACTTGTATCTAGTCAAGTATTCTGCCAAGAACGAAAACTTATAATAGTTGACAGTTTATCAAAAAAGCCTATTGCATTTGCTCATATTTTTACAGGCAATAACAATGAAGGTCTTGCAAGCGATGTAACTGGAGCCGTGATTTTAAAACAAGGATATAAGGAAGAAGCCATTACAATAACCCATCTAGGCTACTACACAAAAACCTTAAAAAAAGAAGTATATAATGATACTATCTTTCTAAAAGAAAAGAACACAAACCTAACAGAGGTTATAGTACAGAATAAAAAAGTGCAAACCTTAGGGTATACAAATCTTAAGAAAACTCGTTATATCACAACCTATGGTGAAAATATTATTCTAGCACAACACATCCCTAATAAAACAGGCGCTGCGCATACCCTTAAATCGCTTAACTACAAGATACGATCAAAGAAAAAAGATAGCCTTTTAGTAAGAGCCCACATTTATAGCGTTGACCCCATAACTAAAAAGCCCAACAAAGAGTTATTGTCAAAATCAATTATCTATCCCGTACGTAGAAAAAAAGGCACACTTAGTATAGATATTCAAGATCAATACATAGAGATGCCTAGCGAAGGACTGTTTATAGGCTTAGAATGGCTAGGAGAAAATAATGATGCTGCCTATGGATTTACAGCTGGCAACGACTCATCTATAAATGCGTTTGTAACGCTTGCCAGGCTCAAAGATAAAATCTGGTTGCAGTCACAAGCAAATGGTTCTTACGTAAGAGCATCTTTTGGCGTAGAAGTTTATTAATTAAGGCACCAGCTCCTTCACCTTTTCATATACTAGATCACCTTCCCAACCTCTGTAGGAGAGATAGTCTGCGAGTTTTTTACGCTTGCGGTATTTATCGGTTTCTGAGGAGAGTTGTTCATAACGCTTTCGCGAAAGCGTATTAAAAACCCTATCATACTCCGCTTCTTCTATCTCAAGCAGGGCTGTTTTGAGATTATAAGCGCTTATACCGCGTTGTTTTAACTCACGGGTGATACGTACCCTCCCCCAGCTTTTATGACGAAATTTACCCCTTGCAAAGGCTTTTGCAAATCGCTCCTCATTTAAAAAGTTGTGCTCAAGTAAGTGACCTATTACTACATCTATAGCTTCTGGTATCATACGCATATCTCTAAGCTTTTGTGCTACTTCTTTATGACAGCGGTCTTGATAGGCGCAGTAGGCTTCTAGCTTGCGTTTTGCCTCTTCTACAGTATATGTTTTTACGGGTTGTTGCACTGGGCAAATGTACTTGTTTTACCGCGATATCATTTTTACAACAGGCCATAAAAAAACCCCATCCTCTATTGAGAATGGGGTTTTTACTAGTTTACAATCTTGATATCCTTGCCAGAAGCGTCTGTAAAGTTATACTCGAGATACGTGTATGCATCTCGTGGCATTACCTTTACCCACTTTTTATGTTCTAAAAACCATTTAGAACGTATAGAAGGAAAGCCTTTTGTTAAATAGGCTGCAACAAAGGGGTGCGCGTGTAGCGTCACCTTTTTTGCACCAGATTTTAAAATACGGTTGAGTTGTCCTTGAAGCTTCTCTACTATTACAATAGGTGCTTCTATCTCATTAGATCCCCCGTTAGGATTATCTTCACGGGTCTTAATGTTCATCTCTGGACGTACTCGCTGCCTAGTGATCTGGATAAGTCCAAATTTACTAGGAGGTAATATTTTGTGCTTTGCGCGATCTTCTTTCATCTCATCTCTGAGGTGGTTAAAGAGTTTGCGACGATTTTCGGCTTTACCCATATCGATAAAGTCTATTACGATAATTCCTCCCATATCACGGAGGCTAAGCTGTCTTGCTACTTCTGTAGCAGCAATCATATTTACCTCGAGTGCTGTATCTTCTTGACTCTTGGCTTTATTAGATCTGTTACCACTGTTTACGTCTACGACGTGTAGGGCTTCTGTATGCTCAATCACAAGATAAGCGCCACGGCTCATTGATACTGTTTGTCCAAAAGACGTTTTAATTTGTCTCTCGATTCCAAATTTCTCAAAAATAGGCACCTGGCTATTGTATAATTTTACAATGCTCTCTTTGTGAGGAGCGATCTCGCTTAGGTATTCTTTAATTTGATAATAAAGTGTTTCATCATCAACAGTGATGCTCGTAAAGCTATCGTTAAAAATATCCCGCAGGATAGACGATGCACGGTTCATCTCTCCTAGAACTTTACTAGGGTGGTGAGCACCTTTAATTTTTTTGCTCATAGTGGTCCATTTGTCCACTAGATTTTGCAGGTCCTTATCTAGTTCTGCAACTTTTACACCTTGTGCAACAGTGCGCACAATCACGCCAAACCCTTTAGGTCTGATACTTGTTACTAGTCTTTTAAGACGTGCCTTTTCTTCTTTGCTCTCAATCTTTTGTGAGATAGAGATGCGGTCTGAAAATGGTACGAGAACAATATAACGGCCAGCTATGGACAACTCGCTGCTTATGCGAGGTCCCTTAGTCGAGATAGGTTCTTTTGCAATCTGTACAAGTACACTTTGTTTAGACTTTAGAACATCGGCTATTTTGCCATTTTTGTCTATGTCTTTTTCAAAGGTGAAGTTTTGTAAGGAATAGTCTTTTAATTTACCTGTGCTTATACTTTTGATGTACTTCTGTAAGGTAGGTAGCTTAGGCCCGAGATCGTGGTAATGCAAAAATGCATCTTTCTCATAGCCTACATTTACAAATGCAGCGTTGAGACCAGATACGGCCTTTCTCACGTTTGCGATATAAATATCACCTACGTTAAACTTATTTTCATCTTCATCTTTATGAAGTTCTATAAGTTTTCCATCTTTTAGTAAGGCAAAATCAACTACGGAGGAACTAGATCTTATGATCAATTCTTTATTCACGTTGTAGTAATTTTATCCCAATATAAATCGGGATGGTTGATACTTTTAATTTATCACAGGTGTATAGTGTATGTGTTTACATACTGTGTGTAATAAATACCGTTGCAATAATGACGTATCTTAGGTAAAAGATAGTGCTGTTATTGCGATGTCAAAGAACGCGTTATTGCACCCTTGGGGTGTAATAAAAGAAAAAGTAGTCTTAAGACTACTTTTTCTTCTTGTGGCGATTTGCTCTACGTCTTTTCTTACGTTTGTGAGTCGCTACCTTGTGTCTTTTTCTTTTTTTACCGCTTGGCATAAAAATGATAGTTTAAAATATTACTTATTAGTCTACACTAACGTTCGTTTTCACACCTTCTACAAATACTTTAGCAGGCTTGAACGCTGGAATATTATGTGCTGGAATCTTGATAGTTGTATTTTTTGAAATATTTCTACCAGTCTTCTCGGCTCTAGTTTTGATTATAAAGCTACCGAATCCTCTTAAGTACACGTTATCTCCTCCTTCTAATGAAGTTTTTACTTCCTCCATAAAAGATTCAATAGTCGCTTGTACGTCGTTCTTTTCGATACCAAGTTTCTCAGAAACTTTCGCTACGATATCAGCTTTAGTCATAATGTCAAATATATTAGGGGGTTAAAATTCAAGACTGCAAATATAGGAATTAAAATATCAAAGAATCAAACATAATCTTTTAAAAAATAGACACATAACATCTAGCTTTGTATAAAACCCTATTTTACATTGTCTTTTTCTAACAAACTCATTGCCTGGTATTTAGAACACAAGCGCGATATGCCGTGGCGCAATACCACCCATCCTTACCACATCTGGCTCTCAGAAATTATTCTTCAGCAAACGCGCGTAGCGCAAGGATTACCGTATTATATCGCCTTTACAGAAGCCTTCCCCACAGTACAAGATCTTGCTCAAGCCACAGAAGAAGAAGTACTTAAATTATGGCAAGGTCTAGGCTACTATTCTCGTGGTCGCAACCTGCACGCAAGTGCAAAAATGATTGTAGAAGAGATGGATGGCGTTTTTCCTAACACCTATGAGGAGATTAAAAAACTTAAAGGTGTGGGAGATTATACGGCCAGTGCCATTGCAAGCATATGCTTTAATGAGCCCACTGCCGTGGTAGATGGTAATGTGTATAGAGTGCTATCTAGAGTATACGGTATAGACACTCCTATAAATAGTACTGCCGGAGTAAAAGAGTTTAAAGCACTGGCACAAGCACTTATTGATGAAGACCGCCCTGCAGATTTTAACCAGGCTATAATGGAGTTTGGGGCGATACAATGTAAACCTCAAAACCCTTACTGCTTGCACTGTATATATAATGACAGTTGTGTGGCGCTACAACAAAATAAAGTATCTGTGCTTCCCGTAAAGCTCAAGAAGACTAAGGTGAAGCACAAATATTTCCATTACCTATATATTAAAGATAAACAAGGACAAACTATCATTAAGCAACGCACGGGCAAGGGCATCTGGCAAGGACTGTATGAGTTTCCGGTTATAGAAGAACTTACGGCGCTGCAAGAGGGGGAAGAAGACCGCTTTCGCGAAAGCGTAAAAAACCACTCCTTTTTACAAGGTCTGGTTATAAATGATATTGATAGATATAATGACACCCCTATTGTGCATAAACTGTCACACCAGCATCTACACACCACATTCTGGTTAGTAACGGTAGATGAAATTACTGATAATGCCACACCTATAAATAGAATCACCGAGCTGCCTGTACCAGTGCTGATAGGAAATTTTATAGAGAAGTTACTCTAGTACGGTTCTAAGCTCTTTTCTATACTCTGAAGGATTTTGTCCCACAAAGGCCTTAAATTTTTTATTAAAGTGAGAGAAATTATTAAACCCGCTTGCAAAACATACCTCTGTAATACTAAGGGGTTGCTCTGCTAGTAATTTTGACGCGTGTACGAGGCGATACTCATTTACAAACTGGGTAAAGGTTTTATTTGTAATCTTTTTAAAGAAACGGCAAAAACTCGGGATGGTAAGGTTAGTAAGATCTGCCATATCTTCTAGTGGGATTTCTTCCTTAAAATTAGTCTTCACATAATTAAATACGAGATTAATGCGGTCGTTATCTTTTACATCTGAGAGTAACGAGAAGCCATCTGCATTGAGAATTCTATATTCTTCTGTCTGAGCAAGATCACTTAGGATGTTGAGTTGTGATACTAGACGTTCAAAATCTGTTTGATGCTCCATTGCTTCCATCATCGCCCCTACTCTCGCCTTTGTCTCTCCAGAAAACACAATCCCACGATTTGCTACGTGTAGTAGTCTTTTAATATTTGCCATCTCTGGAATATTAAAGAAGTCTGCTCCTAAAAAATCGGGTTTCATATGTATGACGGTCTCACAGCTGTTACCTGTATCCTCATTTGTAAAACCACAGTGAGGTAAATTGCTACCTACTATTATAAGTGTTCCCCAGGTATAATAAGACACGTTACTCCCTACCTGCCTTCTCCCTGTACCCCCGTTTACAAAAACGAGCTCTATCTCGGGATGATAATGCCACACATTATTAACGTTTGTAGTGCGCTCATCAAACTTCTGGTAGGCAAACGAGGTTCCAAAATCTGGAGAAATAGACTCAAAAGTAGGTTTTTGCAAAATCATAGTAGAACTGCTTTACGAGGCAAAATTAAATAGGTTTAAAACCTTACATCACTAGAAATTTACCTCAATTATGTGCTAAATTAACATTTTATGATTTATTAACACATTACCGTGTTAATTACACACATATATTTGAAAATATGCGTGTAGTAGAAACTTATAATCGACCGTATGTTTGCAGTGTAAAAAATTAGAAATCAATCTTTTAAATTGAAATATTATGAAAAATGCAATCAAATTACTAGCAGCCTTTGCAATTTTAGTAACAAGCATTCAAGTTAATGCTACAGGATTAAATAATCCTCCTAAGACATCTGCAGAGAGCTTAGTTTTAAAAACAGACGGAGAGGTCGTGTATCTTAACCTACTTAATCTTGACCAAAGCCCGGTAAATGTAGTAGTACGTGACGCAGTGGGACGTATTGTTTTTACAGAAACTATTGAAGAGACAAAAACGGTACACAAGGCTTTTAACTTCACAAAAGCTTTTAAGGGTACGTATTATGTAAAAGTAAAAGACGGTGACAAGAGTTACACCAAAGAGGTGGTTATCGGATAAACAAGACTAGTTTATTTTGTGTAAAAATTAGTATGCTTAGTTTAATCCCTAAAAGGTGGTTCTTTTAGGGATTTTTTATGTCTTATTATGAGGTATCACTGTTAGTTAAGGAGATTAGAAATCTATAGCCTTTATGTGATACAAGTGTGTTTTGGTAAACTTTCGCGAAAGCATAACAGCCTTGCATCGCAATATTTATTACATTTGATACTATGGCAGGAACTATCAATAAAGTGATCTTAATAGGTCACACCGGAGATGACGTAAAGATGAATTACTTTGAAGGAGGTAATTGTATAGGAAGATTTCCTCTAGCGACTAACGAGGAGTATGTAAACCGTACCACGGGAGAGCGCGTAAGTAACACTGAGTGGCACAACATTGTTGTGCGTAATAAAGCTGCCGAAATCTGCGAGAAATATCTAAAAAAAGGTGATAAAGTATATGTAGAAGGTCGCCTTAAAACTCGTAAGTGGACAGATGATAAAGGTATGGACCGCTACTCTACAGAGATACAGTGTCAAGAGTTTACCTTCTTAACACCTAAGGGCGAGAGTCAAGGGCAAGGGCAGCAAGCCCAGCAACCAAGACAAGCTGCTCAACCAGCACAGCCTAAAGCGCAACCTTATAATACAAATCAACCATCTCAACCTGCGCAACCTACTACAGACACTAGTGATGTAGATGATTTGCCATTTTAAGTTAATTTAAATTTTTGAACCTTTGGATCCCGATCCCGAACCCTTACTTATACTTTTACTCGCCCTTGACACCTCAAGTATTTTGAGTCTTGTGGCACTTGTTATACTGCTCACGTGCTCTGCGCTTATAAGCGGTGCAGAAGTAGCTTTTTTTTCTTTATCACCTAGTGACTTACTAGAAACCGAAGAGCTGGTAGCAGATCGCAAGATGATGGTGGTAAAGAAATTACTCACCAAACCTAAAAAACTACTTGCAACTATACTTGTGGCAAATAATGCCATAAATATTGCCATTGTACTTCTATTTGCCAGCCTGGGTGAAGTCATATTTGCAAATATTACGGCAGAGATTCTTACCATCCCTGTGCGCTTCTTACTGGAAGTAGTACTTATCACGTTTTTGATATTACTCTTTGGAGAGATATTACCTAAGGTGTATGCAAACAGAAACAATAAGAAATTTGCAGCACTAATGGCATACCCGCTGCGTTTTTTAGATATGATCTTCACACCTCTGAGCAGCCCTATGCGACTTGCTACGATGTGGATACAAAATAAGCTAGGTGAACAAAAATCTAGTTTTAATGTAGATCAATTATCACAGGCACTAGAGCTTACAAGTGAAGAAGACACAACAAAGGAGGAGCAAAAAATTTTAAAAGGCATTGTATCTTTTGGTAATACAGATACAAAACAGGTAATGCGACCACGTATGGATGTCTTTGCCCTTAATAAGGATGACGATTACCAAAAAGTACTTAAAGAAATTACAGAAAATGGTTTCTCCCGCATCCCCGTGTTTTCTGAGAGTGTAGATACTATAGTAGGTATTCTCTATGTAAAAGATTTACTACCACATCTTACTAAAAAAGACTTTGACTGGACAAAACTTATACGCGAGCCCTACTTTGTGCCAGAAAATAAAAAGCTAGATGACTTACTCGCAGAGTTTAAAGAAAAGAAAAACCACCTAGCCATCGTAGTAGATGAGTACGGTGGTACTAGTGGCCTTATCTCTCTAGAAGATATTATAGAAGAGATTGTGGGAGACATCTCAGACGAGTTTGATGATGAAAATATTATCTATTCTAAACTTGATGATTATAACTGGATCTTTGATGGTAAGACATCGCTCAAGGATTTTTATCGCATCATAAAACTAGAAGACA
>Ga0209295_1000958_pt1 | contig 11187 bp, 9 predicted proteins | sample Porto_5metaG_FD_187428 | JGI IMG/M metagenome (GOLD analysis project Ga0209295, IMG submission 187428) | Marine algal microbial communities from Porto, Portugal - Porto_5 metaG (SPAdes) (version 2) | ecosystem: Host-associated > Algae > Red algae > Unclassified | place: Portugal: Porto... | reverse complement strand
GCAAGCGCAGACCACCGCAACCTGCCCAACTGGGCTACTCAACCCGGACGCCGAATGGCATGGGGAACCGGACAGGCGCTCGCCGTCCACCACCCCCCGGTATATATACCATGGGGCGAGCCCAGAGGCCCGCCCAGCTGCCCCTGGCTGTGCCCTCTGCGGCACGCAAGCCCGGCCCCTCCCCTGTAGGGGCCGATCTGGTGCCTGCACGGCCACTGCCGCCCCGTGGGTGCCCAGAGGCTGCCCATTCGCGCCCTCTGGCCCCCGGCTCGCATCGGCCATTCTGGGCCGCTCGCGACCGTTCGGGCCGCGGGCCCCATCACGCCGCTTCGCGCGAGAGTGTCAGGGGTCTCCCCGATCCCCTTTGCAGGCGCCGGCCACGGCGTAACGCCCACACACCCCTTCGCGCGTCGTTACGCGACACTTGGATTGGTTGCCACTTGTGGCGTTCGTGGTGGCGGATCAGTCGATCTGCGCCAACTCGCCGGGACGGCTCGAATCTCATTACAGGGGTATGTAGCATATCTCTTTAATATTCGGATTTTGGGCCCGGTAGCCCCCCCCACTGGTCAGTATTCACGTGGAGGATTGAACTGACTTGTGGCTCGCCCTTTGGGAGGTTACTTCCGTCTTGTATATCCGTCCTTTCCTTTATCGTCTCTATTTTGGTGGTTATTCTATCTTTATGATCGCTCCGTCGATCGACCCCGCCCCTTTATTGTCTGATAATAAAAGCACCATGGGACCGCGGTTCGGCGTCGTGGGCACCCCCGGCTCCCCATCGGATGTTGCACGAACGAACGTTCTTCTTCCTCGCCTCTAAGGTGATAGCGTTCGCTTTCTCGTGCGCCTACGGTCGGTCGCCTTTTACTGGTTATTAGACCAACGTCATTAATCCCACATACATGGTGCACTCCGCGACTCACACATCATTGTGCAAAGGAAATTATTGTCCTTCAGCCGCAAAACCCTCCGCGGCATACCTGGTGGTATATCATGTAGACAGTGCTACGTTCAACCACGAAAGCGAACATCACGTCCAAGCAGGAACCACCCGCAAGGATCCACAACGCCAACGCCACGCGGCTCTCCATCGGAATACCAGACAAGAGGACGAACATGTCGTCATTGGTCTCCAAGTCACTACGCCCCAGTTCCACCAGAGCCCAAGAATCAGGACGTCACATACGGAAATGTAAACAAAAGTCCAGGTCGGAGAGAGCTCGTAGATGTTAGACGGTATATCGACGAGAATGGACATATGGGGCTCTCTCCCGTGTCCTCTGAGCCGCTGAATGCGCAACAGTGTTAATTATGGAAAGTAGAGACACCAGACTCACCCATAATGCTGCTCGCACTCCTCGCCGAGAGCGGGTCCGGTGAATGACATGGCCTGTGCCCGGGTTGCTGCGGACATCGCGCTGCCACGTGACCGCCCGACGGAAACGAGGGATATAGGGGATGGTAGTGGCGTGCTCGTTGAGGAGCAGCGAGAGGCAGGGAAAGGAGCATGTGAATGGTCGACAGCATGAAGCGGACGGACGGCCTGTCGACCACGGTCGATGTTTTTATCCAGCCTCATCGCGATTCATGAATTAACGTAGCCGGCATGCTGTTTGTTCCAGAAAGAGGCCGAAACACATGCCCAATAAGACACGCCGAACACGCCCGTGAAGACAGTCTCATCAGCCCGTCAGGATCGGCCCGACTCGGAATCTCGCGCCGTGTGTGGGCGAAACAGATGCCCGCGCCCAGACAGAACCTGGCGCCTCACGTCTTGGGGATGCTGGACTGAACAATTTTCAAAGCGGACTGCCTCGAAACAACGGACCGCGGAACATATGAGGGTTCTTTTGCGAGGAGCTACATTTCAGTCTCACACAAGTGCTCAGCGTATGTCAGTCTCACACAAATACTTGATAGTCCTTCTCAAAATCTTTTTCGTCTCGCGCGAACGTATTTCGGCCCCACACACGCTCGTTTATGCATGCAGAGAGAGACAGGGTCCCGCGGTCGCCCAGACCGCCACCGCCCCAGTGTGTGGGGGCGGACAGAGCCGTGGCGCGATCCGTGTCGTGCTGTCGCGCGGGGCGGCGCCACCCCGATTTGTGGGGGCGATCCGCCCCGTGGCGGCCCGCCGCTTCAGTGTGTGGGAGGGGGCAGAGCCGTGGCGAGATCGCTGTCGTGCTGTCGCCCGGGGCGGCGGCGCCCAGACTTGTGGGCGCGATCCGCCCCGTGGCGGCCCGCCGCCCCAGTGTGAGGGAGGGGGCAGAGCCCTGGCGAGGTCGCTGTCGTGCTGGCGCGCGCGGCGGTGCCGCCCCGATTTGTGGGGGCGATCCGCCCCGTGGCGGCCCGCCGCCCCAGTGTGTGGGGAGGAACTGAGCAGTGGCCGCGGAGTAAAAACGGTGGCCATCGGGCTGGGCAGAGCAGGCCGCTGACCGCCGCGCATTGCTCCAGTGTGGCGCCGGCCGTGACTGGCGCGATGACACGCGGTTGCCCCATTGCGCCAGTGTGGTGCCGGCCGTGACTGGCGCGATGACGCGCGGTTGCCCAGCGTCGCAGTGCGCGGCTGACGGTGCGAGGAGCTCCACCGCCCGTGCCGGTGGCGACGCCATCCGCCCCGGGCGCGGCGAAGACGCGGGTGGTTGCGGCCGCCGTCCATTGAGTAGTGGGCGCGAGGCCGACGACGGTGCAGCCCGCGCCGTCTCCGCAGACGACGGCGCCACCCATGGTGGCGCGCGTGGCAACGGCGCGGGCAGCGACGGCGCTTCCCTCGGAGGCGACGGTGGTGACGGCGCTTCCCTCGGCGGCGCGGGCGGCGATGGCGCCACCCATGGCGGCGCGCGTGGCAACGGCGCCGGTGGTGACGGCGCTTCCCTCGGCGGCGCCGGCGGTGACGGCGCCGCCACAGGCAGGTTGCGACCATAAGAGCAGCGCCTCCACGTCGACAGATCTACAGCCGAGCAGACGCCGGCCGACGACGGGCGTCGTGACGACACCTGGGAAAGGTGCACCGGAAGCGCGCAAGATTGAGAGGGGGCGGGGGGGGGTGGGAGCGCCCGCGCCGCAGCCAAAACGGGCGCCGGCCGCTGAGTGACAAGGGTGGCCGCGCTCCACAAGGTGCCGACGGCTCGAGCCGTCGTGGTGCCGCGGCAGAAGCCGCCACCGCCGACCCCGGAGCCGCCGCAAGACGCCTGCAGGCGACGCTGGGATCGTTGACGCCCGCCCACACAGCAGTGACGCCAGTGTCCCCCGCCCCCCCCTGCTCTCACGACAGCGCGGGCGGCCGCCCTCAACAGCCGACGCGGAAGCACGCGGGTTGGGTTAGGTTAGGGTTAGGGTTATTCTTAGGCTTAGGGTTAGGGTTGGGGTTAGGGTTCCGGAAAAGGTCGTAAGCCTTGTGCTTTCTGCAAGTGGGTCTGTGTGAGGCACGTTGCCGTCATCAGACAAGCCCCGCTTATGTCACGGAGCTCTCCTCCGTTCTGCACTCCGGCAACAACTCCTCGGCCCGCACCCCTACCCCACACGCACGCCCCACAGACACCCCTGCACCACGCCCCTGCTCCACAGCGGTGCCCCACACGTCTCCACCTCGCGCAAGTTCCACACCCCTGCTCCGCGTTGCCGCCACCGCCTTTTCGTCAACCCATGACGTAGCGGTTGCTGGCATGGCGGTTTCGGCAGCGCATCTTCCGAGTGGCAGTGCCGGCCGACGATACACAAGCCGATGACGCGCGTACACGCCACAGTGCTGACATACCTCCGCTGCCGCACGTCGTTGCTGCTTGCTGAGGCCTGCTATCGCTGTGATGGTTGTTGGCCGCCCGGACAGGTGACGATACCGTGGCCTCTTATACCGGGAGCCCTGCATACCGTAGCGAGCGCGGATGGCAGGCCATTGCGACAAGCGGCCTTAAAACTCCAGGTCGCATCTGTTGTGTGCGAGCAGCGGAACAGAAAAAGGATGCAAATATGCGGGTCTTCAGAAATCGCACGCTCCATTGTCAGACATCCTGACAAAGTCCATCTCAAAACACTCGGACTCGGTCCAGCATCGAGCCAGAAAAGAGCCGGGCACAAGGCCACCAGCGTCGCGCGCGTCTACCCTGCCACGCGCCGCACGGGTCGGGGGACGGAATGGACTCATAAGAACGATACACAAGCCAATGACGCTAGCACACGCCACGGTGCTGACATACCTCCGCTGCCGCACGTTGTTGCTGCTTGATGAGGCCTGCTATCGCTGTGATTGTTGTTGGCCGCCCGGACCGGGGAAGATACCGTGGCCTCTTATACCGGGAGCCCTGCATACCGTAGCGAGCGCGGATGGCATGCCCGGCTGTGTGTGCTGCGAGCGGACCCACGGCGCCTGAATTGCAAATGGTGCCCTTGCAGCCTGTCTCGATTCTGGGTGGGTGCGGTCTGCACTTGTGAGCTGAACACGGCCTGGCGCAGCCTGGGGACCCAGAGTAGCTTTCGATTTAGCGAGCACATTCCGGTCTCACGTGCGCACATTCCAGTCTCACAGGGGGGCATTTCAGTGTCATACGCACGCTTTCATCTCACACGCGAGCTTTTACGTTTTTCTCGATCGTACTTCGGTCCTACACAAGCGCTTTTTCGTCTCTCGTAGGAGCTTTCCCGTGCGTCCCGATCGTTCTTGTGGCGCCTTACTATAGAGTCCTCAATATCTTTGACTCTGAACATTTTTGTGTGCGACCTCCGCACGTCTAGTGAAGGCCCGGTGTTCCGGATTTTCTGAATTTTCAGTAGGTTTACTGCACGTGGTTGGCTCCCACATCCAATTGCGACTCTTCATTGGCCATCGAAGCTGTTGTAAGCTCCATTCCGCTATCTACCGGAACAGAGGTCGTCCTCTGTGACCAGCTCCAGGTCGTCGACCGTGTCCACGGCGAGGATGTCGACGATGCTATCCGCATGGTCGCCCATCTGGTTTTGCTCCAGCCAGGTACGTACAGCGTGCACGGTTACGGGTGAAGACATCTCGTGGTAGCCTTTGATGGACGTGTTCCGGGAGTTGCAGGACCGGGTGGAACGGGAGTGCGGCTCGCCTCGCCCGAGTGTATCTGGAAACCGGGGGAAGGTGTGGGCCTCGTGTCAACGGGCGCGCTGGAGGACAACTCCAGGACAGTTTTCGACCCCTGCGGCTCGGTCACCACACCCCAGACTGCGGTGCCTGCAATTTCCCCATGTGAAGCAGTTACGCCGGCTTCAGTTTACAAGCCCGCAAATGGCGCACGCAACCCGGACATCACCGCCAGTGACATGGCCCGCCTTTCTCACGTATTGACGGACGGTGCCAACCACCCCGCTCTCGATCGCTCCAACCAGCCGAAATCCAGGGACGAGCTGGACAAGAGCAATCTCGGGTTGTGGCAGACAGTCATTGCGCGAATGCGCAACACCGCGACGTACCTTTCTCAACCGGTCGTGCTTCGTACGAGCGCGGTCGTGTGTGTGTCTCTACATCTTTAGCTCCGACGCATTGTCCAAAGAATCAAGCACCTGTGTCCCTATATAGTATGATGTAGTAGAGCCTGTCAGTATCACAGCTCGCAAGCAACCCCCTAGAAAGCTACATGGTGCACTCCGCGACTCACACATCAATGTGTAAAGGAAATTATTGTCCTTCAGCCGCAAAACCCTCCGCGGCATACCTGGTGGTATATCATGTAGACAGTGCTACGTTCAACCACGAAAGCGAACATCACGTCCAAGCAGGAACCACCCGCAAGGATCCACAACGCCAACGCCACGCGGCTCTCCATCGGAATACCAGACAAGAGGACGAACATGTCGTCATTGGTCTCCAAGTCACTACGCCCCAGTTCCACCAGAGCCCAAGAATCAGGACGTCACATACGGAAATGTAAACAAAAGTCCAGGTCGGAGAGAGCTCGTAGATGTTAGACGGTATATCGACGAGAATGGACATATGGGGCTCTCTCCCGTGTCCTCTGAGCCGCTGAATGCGCAACAGTGTTAATTATGGAAAGTAGAGACACCAGACTCACCCATAATGCTGCTCGCACTCCTCGCCGAGAGCGGGTCCGGTGAATGACATGGCCTGTGCCCGGGTTGCTGCGGACATCGCGCTGCCACGTGACCGCCCGACGGAAACGAGGGATATAGGGGATGGTAGTGGCGTGCTCGTTGAGGAGCAGCGAGAGGCAGGGAAAGGAGCATGTGAATGGTCGACAGCATGAAGCGGACGGACGGCCTGTCGACCACGGTCGATGTTTTTATCCAGCCTCATCGCGATTCATGAATTAACGTAGCCGGCATGCTGTTTGTTCCAGAAAGAGGCCGAAACACATGCCCAATAAGACACGCCGAACACGCCCGTGAAGACAGTCTCATCAGCCCGTCAGGATCGGCCCGACTCGGAATCTCGCGCCGTGTGTGGGCGAAACAGATGCCCGCGCCCAGACAGAACCTGGCGCCTCACGTCTTGGGGATGCTGGACTGAACAATTTTCAAAGCGGACTGCCTCGAAACAACGGACCGCGGAACATATGAGGGTTCTTTTGCGAGGAGCTACATTTCAGTCTCACACAAGTGCTCAGCGTATGTCAGTCTCACACAAATACTTGATAGTCCTTCTCAAAATCTTTTTCGTCTCGCGCGAACGTATTTCGGCCCCACACACGCTCGTTTATGCATGCAGAGAGAGACAGGGTCCCGCGGTCGCCCAGACCGCCACCGCCCCAGTGTGTGGGGGCGGACAGAGCCGTGGCGCGATCCGTGTCGTGCTGTCGCGCGGGGCGGCGCCACCCCGATTTGTGGGGGCGATCCGCCCCGTGGCGGCCCGCCGCTTCAGTGTGTGGGAGGGGGCAGAGCCGTGGCGAGATCGCTGTCGTGCTGTCGCCCGGGGCGGCGGCGCCCAGACTTGTGGGCGCGATCCGCCCCGTGGCGGCCCGCCGCCCCAGTGTGAGGGAGGGGGCAGAGCCCTGGCGAGGTCGCTGTCGTGCTGGCGCGCGCGGCGGTGCCGCCCCGATTTGTGGGGGCGATCCGCCCCGTGGCGGCCCGCCGCCCCAGTGTGTGGGGAGGAACTGAGCAGTGGCCGCGGAGTAAAAACGGTGGCCATCGGGCTGGGCAGAGCAGGCCGCTGACCGCCGCGCATTGCTCCAGTGTGGCGCCGGCCGTGACTGGCGCGATGACACGCGGTTGCCCCATTGCGCCAGTGTGGTGCCGGCCGTGACTGGCGCGATGACGCGCGGTTGCCCAGCGTCGCAGTGCGCGGCTGACGGTGCGAGGAGCTCCACCGCCCGTGCCGGTGGCGACGCCATCCGCCCCGGGCGCGGCGAAGACGCGGGTGGTTGCGGCCGCCGTCCATTGAGTAGTGGGCGCGAGGCCGACGACGGTGCAGCCCGCGCCGTCTCCGCAGACGACGGCGCCACCCATGGTGGCGCGCGTGGCAACGGCGCGGGCAGCGACGGCGCTTCCCTCGGAGGCGACGGTGGTGACGGCGCTTCCCTCGGCGGCGCGGGCGGCGATGGCGCCACCCATGGCGGCGCGCGTGGCAACGGCGCCGGTGGTGACGGCGCTTCCCTCGGCGGCGCCGGCGGTGACGGCGCCGCCACAGGCAGGTTGCGACCATAAGAGCAGCGCCTCCACGTCGACAGATCTACAGCCGAGCAGACGCCGGCCGACGACGGGCGTCGTGACGACACCTGGGAAAGGTGCACCGGAAGCGCGCAAGATTGAGAGGGGGCGGGGGGGGGTGGGAGCGCCCGCGCCGCAGCCAAAACGGGCGCCGGCCGCTGAGTGACAAGGGTGGCCGCGCTCCACAAGGTGCCGACGGCTCGAGCCGTCGTGGTGCCGCGGCAGAAGCCGCCACCGCCGACCCCGGAGCCGCCGCAAGACGCCTGCAGGCGACGCTGGGATCGTTGACGCCCGCCCACACAGCAGTGACGCCAGTGTCCCCCGCCCCCCCCTGCTCTCACGACAGCGCGGGCGGCCGCCCTCAACAGCCGACGCGGAAGCACGCGGGTTGGGTTAGGTTAGGGTTAGGGTTATTCTTAGGCTTAGGGTTAGGGTTGGGGTTAGGGTTCCGGAAAAGGTCGTAAGCCTTGTGCTTTCTGCAAGTGGGTCTGTGTGAGGCACGTTGCCGTCATCAGACAAGCCCCGCTTATGTCACGGAGCTCTCCTCCGTTCTGCACTCCGGCAACAACTCCTCGGCCCGCACCCCTACCCCACACGCACGCCCCACAGACACCCCTGCACCACGCCCCTGCTCCACAGCGGTGCCCCACACGTCTCCACCTCGCGCAAGTTCCACACCCCTGCTCCGCGTTGCCGCCACCGCCTTTTCGTCAACCCATGACGTAGCGGTTGCTGGCATGGCGGTTTCGGCAGCGCATCTTCCGAGTGGCAGTGCCGGCCGACGATACACAAGCCGATGACGCGCGTACACGCCACAGTGCTGACATACCTCCGCTGCCGCACGTCGTTGCTGCTTGCTGAGGCCTGCTATCGCTGTGATGGTTGTTGGCCGCCCGGACAGGTGACGATACCGTGGCCTCTTATACCGGGAGCCCTGCATACCGTAGCGAGCGCGGATGGCAGGCCATTGCGACAAGCGGCCTTAAAACTCCAGGTCGCATCTGTTGTGTGCGAGCAGCGGAACAGAAAAAGGATGCAAATATGCGGGTCTTCAGAAATCGCACGCTCCATTGTCAGACATCCTGACAAAGTCCATCTCAAAACACTCGGACTCGGTCCAGCATCGAGCCAGAAAAGAGCCGGGCACAAGGCCACCAGCGTCGCGCGCGTCTACCCTGCCACGCGCCGCACGGGTCGGGGGACGGAATGGACTCATAAGAACGATACACAAGCCAATGACGCTAGCACACGCCACGGTGCTGACATACCTCCGCTGCCGCACGTTGTTGCTGCTTGATGAGGCCTGCTATCGCTGTGATTGTTGTTGGCCGCCCGGACCGGGGAAGATACCGTGGCCTCTTATACCGGGAGCCCTGCATACCGTAGCGAGCGCGGATGGCATGCCCGGCTGTGTGTGCTGCGAGCGGACCCACGGCGCCTGAATTGCAAATGGTGCCCTTGCAGCCTGTCTCGATTCTGGGTGGGTGCGGTCTGCACTTGTGAGCTGAACACGGCCTGGCGCAGCCTGGGGACCCAGAGTAGCTTTCGATTTAGCGAGCACATTCCGGTCTCACGTGCGCACATTCCAGTCTCACAGGGGGGCATTTCAGTGTCATACGCACGCTTTCATCTCACACGCGAGCTTTTACGTTTTTCTCGATCGTACTTCGGTCCTACACAAGCGCTTTTTCGTCTCTCGTAGGAGCTTTCCCGTGCGTCCCGATCGTTCTTGTGGCGCCTTACTATAGAGTCCTCAATATCTTTGACTCTGAACATTTTTGTGTGCGACCTCCGCACGTCTAGTGAAGGCCCGGTGTTCCGGATTTTCTGAATTTTCAGTAGGTTTACTGCACGTGGTTGGCTCCCACATCCAATTGCGACTCTTCATTGGCCATCGAAGCTGTTGTAAGCTCCATTCCGCTATCTACCGGAACAGAGGTCGTCCTCTGTGACCAGCTCCAGGTCGTCGACCGTGTCCACGGCGAAGATGTCGACGATGCTATCCGCATGGTCGCCCATCCGGTTTTGCTCCAGCCAAGTACGTACAGCGTGCACGGTTACGGGTGACGGCATCTCGTGGTAGCCTTTGATGAACGTTTTCCGGGCGTTGGAGGACCGGGTGGTACGGGAGTGCGGCTCGCCTCGCCCGAGTGTAGCTTGAGACCGGGGGAAGGTGTGGGCCTCGTGTCAACGGGTGCGCTGGAGGACAACTACAGGACAGTTTTCAACCCCTGCGGCTCGGTCACCACACCCCAGACCGCGGTGCCTGCAATTTCCCCATGTGAAGCAGTTACGCCGGCTTCAGTTGACAAGCCCGCAAATGGCGAACGCAGCCCGGACATCACCGCCAGTGACATGGCCCGCCTTTCTCACGTATTGACGGACGGTGCCATCCACCCCGCTCTCGATCGCTCCAACCAGCCGAAATCCAGGGACGAGCTGGACAAGAGCAACCTCGGGTCGTGGCAGACAGTCATTGCGCGAATGCGCAACACCGCGACGTACCTTTCTCAACCGGTCGTGCTTCGTACGAGCGCGGTCGTGTGTGTATCTCTACATCTTTAGCTCCGACGCATTGTCCAAAGAATCAAGCACCTGTGTCCCTATATAGTATGATGTGGTAGAGCCCGTCAGTATCACAGCTCGCAAGCAACCACCTAGAAAGCTACATTGTAGCATATCTCCTTAATATTCGGATATTGGGCCCGGTAGCCCCCCTGACTGGTCAGTATTCACGTGGAGTATTGAACTGACTTGTGGCTTGCCCTTTGGGAGGTTACTTCCGTCTTGTATATCTGTCCTTTCTTTTATCGTCTCTATTTTGGTGGTTATTAGATCTTTATGATCGCTCGGTCGATCGACCCCGCCCCTTTACCGTCTGATAATAGAAGCACCATGGGACCGGGGTTCGCCGTCGTCGGCAACCCCGGCTCCCCATCGGATGTTGCACGAACAAAGGTTCCTCTTCCTCGCCTCTAAGGTGATAGCGTTCGCTTTATCGTGCGTCTACGGTCGGTCGCCATTTACTGGTTATTTAACCAACGTCATTAATCCCACTTTTGGTGGAGCAGCAGGGGATACTCTTGCCTGCCGCGTGCATCTGCACGCGGTGCCCGAGAGCTGCCTCTTGTTGCCAAGTGGCACGGTGACGGGTATTGCACCCATTGGCTTGACGCGCGGGGCGCGTCTCCCACTTGTGTACGCCACGACGCTGGGCGTCGTGGGTGGTGATCTCCAATTGGAGCGCGGGGCGCTTCTGTTGGCACTTCGCCGGTTGAGCAATGACCCCTGGTGGTGCCGACGGGCAACGTGGCAATGGGAAGGGTAAGGGCAACGCCCTGCCTTCCGACTACGTCCCGCCGGGAGGCGTTCGTACGAACACGCGAGGCGCCAACACCCTAGGTGGTTCCCTCTCGGGATCACCTGCGTTGAACGCGGCGGCCTCTGGCCAACCGCGCAACGCGGGGAGCCTTAAGGCGGAGATGGAGGCGCTTCGTCTCCGTTCGACGGCCCAACAAGCGACTCACCGCTCGTTAGCGGAAGCCAACGACGAACTGATCG
>Ga0209295_1000952_pt1 | contig 11272 bp, 8 predicted proteins | sample Porto_5metaG_FD_187428 | JGI IMG/M metagenome (GOLD analysis project Ga0209295, IMG submission 187428) | Marine algal microbial communities from Porto, Portugal - Porto_5 metaG (SPAdes) (version 2) | ecosystem: Host-associated > Algae > Red algae > Unclassified | place: Portugal: Porto... | reverse complement strand
GCTAAAAGAAGTATTGCTCTCATTCTTAATCAAAGTTTAAAATTAGTTGAGGGTTAAGATACAGATAATTTCACACCGATTATAGTAATTTGAAAAAAATTATGCATGCATAGTATTATTTTAATAATTAAATGATTCATTTATTGGGATATACGCAATTAACTTTTAAATAACGTATTGCAGAAAATACATTCGAAATTCATCAATCTTTTAAGAAAAGCAGATTTTACGTGCATATTATTTAAATTTTACCCAATAAAAAAGGGACATGAAATGAATCATGCCCCTTATACAAATTAATTATTATTTTTCTTATTCTACCGTAACCGATTTGGCAAGGTTTCTAGGCTGATCAACATTACAACCTCTCATTACCGCAATATGATATGAAATTAATTGTAAAGGTATTGTCGTCAACAACGGAGTTAAGCTTTCTAAAGTTTCAGGAACCTCAATAACGTGATCCGCTAAATCTTTTACTTGTTCATCACCTTCTGTAACTATTGCAATAATTTTTCCTTTTCTAGATTTAATCTCTTGAATGTTACTTACCACCTTTTCATAATGCCCCTTTTTAGTCGCGATTACAAATACCGGCATTTGCTCATCGATCAATGCAATAGGACCATGCTTCATTTCAGCTGCTGGATACCCTTCTGCATGAATATAACTTATCTCTTTTAATTTAAGTGCACCTTCTAATGCTACCGGAAAATTGTATCCCCTACCTAAATAAAGACAGTTAGTTGAATCTTTATAAACATCTGCAATAATTTCTATTAACGTGTTAGATTCCAAAGATTTTTCTACCTTACTAGGAATAGTCTCTAGTTCAGATAAATATTCGCGATATTTCGTTTCTGAAAAAACACCTTTTGTTTTCGCTAATTTCAACGCCATTAACGTTAGAACCGTAATTTGAGTTGTAAAGGCTTTTGTAGAAGCCACTCCTATTTCTGGTCCTGCATGTGTATAAGCTCCAGCGTCTGTTTCCCTAGCAATAGAAGAACCTACTACATTACAAACACCGAATACAAATGCTCCTTTTTCTTTCGCTAACTTAATCGCTGCCAAAGTATCTGCAGTTTCACCAGATTGTGAAATTGCTATTAAAACATCTTTATCGGTTATTACAGGATTTCTATACCTAAACTCTGACGCATACTCTACTTCAACAGGAATTCTTGCCAAATCTTCAAAAATATACTCGGCAACCAAACCAGCATGCCATGAAGTACCACATGCTACTATAATAATTCTATTAGCGTTTAAGAATTTTTCCATGTTAAGGTCAATCCCCGCCATTCTAATTAAACCTTGATCCGCTAACAAACGACCTCTATAAGTATCTTTTATAGCCCTTGGCTGTTCATAAATCTCCTTTAACATAAAGTGATCATAACCACCTTTCTCAATTTCTTCAAGATTCATTTGAAGCTCTAAAATTCTTGGGTATGCCACGGCATCATCCTTAATTTTTCTAAGCTTTATTTCCTTACCCAATCTTATAATTGCCATTTCTTCATCTTCAAGATAAACAGCATTATTGGTGAATTCTATAAATGGTGAAGCATCTGAAGCTATAAAAAATTCTTCCTCGCCAATACCGATAGCCAACGGACTACCTAATTTGGCAACCACGATTTCGTCTGGTTTTTCTTTATCGAATACGGCAATTGCATAAGCACCTACCACTTGATTTAGTGCAATCTGTACAGCTTTACCAAGCTTAACCTCTTCGGTTTTCTTAACTTCTTCAATAAGATTTATCAGTACTTCGGTATCTGTATCTGATTGAAACGTATATCCTCGCTTAGTTAACTCTTGCTTAATGGCTTCATAATTTTCAATGATACCATTATGTATAATAACAAGATTTCCAGAATTGGAGTAATGAGGGTGAGAATTGACATCATTTGGCACACCGTGAGTCGCCCAACGAGTATGTCCTATACCAATACTACCCGCCTGAGATATTTCTTTTGCTTTATTTTTTAAGTCCTCAACTTTTCCTTTTGTCTTAGATAAATTGATTTGGTTACCATCGAATAATGCAATACCTGCACTATCATAACCACGATATTCTAATCTCTGAAGTCCTTTTATTACTATAGGGAAAGCTTCCCTATGACCTATGTAACCAACAATTCCGCACATATTACTGTATCTATTTGAAAAAAATTAAATTAAAATCTTTTAGCTCAATAAATAAACTTCAAGATTTATGCCATTTAGGTTATACAACGTTAATAATGTAGAAGTGGTATGTCAATAACTGAATAAATGACAAAAACTACAATTTAATCGTTTACTGTGCTTTGGTATAAGATATTTCTAATTTCAACCTTTTGTCATAATCAGGGTCGGCCACATCTAAATTACCCCCAAACAAAATAGTACTAAGAGGGGTAACTGTTGAAGTTATCGGCAGCTCTTCTTCACCATCTACAGCTTCTGTATCTGAAACTTTTGCATCGGCAATATTCCAATTTTGAATATTAGTAGATAACGTCAAACCTAATGTTGCATTAGCAGAATCCCTTAGAACCAAATTATTTATGTGATCCGTAATTTTCACCGAGTACTTAACCCCTTTATCATTTGATTTTTGAATAACACCATCGTAATTAGGATAAAAACCAAACAAATCAGGAATACCGGTTTGAGTTGATGCCGGGTCAGTGCTAATATCTATTAATGCAGATTTGTTTTCAGTATTGTACAGGTAAAGTCGTGGAGGCTCTAGAGTACTCCCCACAGCATCTAGTTGATCTCTATCAACATAAAAGACTAGATTAGCCTCGTTGATCACCCAATTTTCACTTTTAATTTGCTCTAAGATATTTTCGCCGCCATCTTCTTCAAAAAGATTTAGCTCAGCATAAGTTCCAGGACCTCCCTTTAGGTATATCCTTGATGAATTCTCATCATTATCCAACACCTCTGAAACCTGAGGACCGTAGTTTTCTGTTATTATAGTATTAACGGCATTGCCAGAGATAACACCTGTAGTACTTCTTGTTAAAAGAGAAAACACAAAATCTTTTTCTAAGATATTATTTGGGTTATCATCAGTGAGATCATCCGTAGTACCATTTGTATCATAACTAGTATACTTATAGGTCATGGTAATATTAGCGGCACTTAAATCCAACAATAGAAAAACCTCATCACTACCAGTATCTTGAATAGAAAAATGAAGACCTCTAATAAACTCTGTGAAGTTGGCTTGACTTATTAACTCAGAACTTCCTTCCTTGTCCAAAATATTAGTTTGAAAAAAGCTTTTGTCTAATTCAACCCTAATACCTGGTTGTATTTTTGTGTTTGTCTCGGCTTCGTTCACATCTTCGGTAGATTCATCATCTTCATTCGGAATCAACTCTTCTTCATCAATAATTTCAACATCACCTTGAAACAATGGTTCTCCCTCAACGAAATCTGGCGTAAAAACCTGACTAGAATAATATTGCTGTGCCTCTTGAAAACTAGCATTTGGATCAAGATCTCTTAGAAAAAATGTTGAACGCTCAACTTTAAAATTGAATTTTGGAATCGGAGATTTGGCAACCTCGTCATAATTTTTTCCATTAATATATATGCTATCCAATTCAACTTTTTCAGCAAAATTATCGGCAATTATAGTTGCCCCGGTTTTATCATTTAACCCATCACGGTTTTCGTCGACGCTCTCTTCATCCAATGGATCGGTATTGCTAGCTGTTTCAACAGAATTTAAAACTCCATCCCCATCATTATCATTATCACTATCGGGTACTTTATCAAATTCATCAACTACACCGTCACCATCGCTATCTATTGATCCACTACTTGTTAAAAAAGGGATATATAAATATACCTTTGTTACCTCTTCGTTTTCTTGAATAGTGGTAATAGACTCATCGGCAGAGCCTTCAAGATTTTCTTTCGCTTGAGAAAAACTACCAAAAGAAGGATTTGCGGCACTTAAATATACTTGAGTTGTAATCGACGCTTCTGTCTTGCCATATATCGGATCACTATACGTACCTAATTGATAAATATTCAATTTATTTGTTTGGACCGCTTCAATATTCTTGTTAAACGCAAAAACATCATAAACTTCAGTACCAGTAGTAAATGGCTCATTACCAACAACCCCTGACCCAACTGTAGTTAAATCTTGCTCGCAAGAAACCAAAAAACCCAATATCAATATCAACCCTAAAAACTTAGGGATAGCAGACTTAGCAATAAAATTCATTCAGATTATTTTAAAACTTCGGTGTTATAAAAATTAGCATACGCCTCTTCGAACTCTTGAACAGGTACGTATGGTAACACTGGTTTTTCTTGGTCGGAAATATGACTTTCCAATTCTTCTGGAATATCTTCCGAAGCTAAAATAACCGCATCTGAATAATCAACAGCTACCTTTAACAAATTATTATAAGTAGGATCACCCAAAGATGCAATTTCTTCTTCTGGTATACCATCAAAAGAAATTCTTTTGACCATATCTTTATCTAAAGATCCGTCGAAAGTTTTACCATAAACAGATAGCACAATTTTACTATCTGCAAAAAGCGGTTCATCTGAGTAATACTTCTTTAAATATAGTGGCAGCAAACTTGCCATCCAGCCATGAACGTGAATTATATCTGGAGACCAATTTAATTTCTTTACCGTCTCCATAACCCCTTTAGCAAAGAAAATTGCACGTTGATCATTATCAGGAAAAAGGTTTCCTTGTTTATCGGTAAACGTTGCCTTACGTTTAAAGTATTCCTCGTTATCTATAAAATAAACTTGAATTCTTTCTTTTGGAATAGATGCCACCTTAATGATCAATGGCATATCCATATCATTAATGACCAAGTTCATCCCTGATAATCTAATTACTTCATGTAATTGATGTCTTCTTTCGTTTATGTTCCCGTATCTTGGCATGAAAATCCTGATCTGACCACCATTGCTGTTGACCATTCTAGGTGTTTCATAAGACATTAGGGAAACTTCGTTTTCGGGTAAATAAGGAACTAATTCAGAAGATACAAATAATATCTTTTTACCATTCATATAGGTTATATTTTATTTTTCACTGTAACGCAACTGCAAAATTACAAAAAATATAGAGATTAGCGGTAATTATAGTAAGTTTGCTCGCTAACGAACTTTTCAATGCAGGTAATAAAGACCAAAACCAAGCTCAAAGAAGAACTTAATAAGTTAGGCGACCAACTAAACCTAGGACTTGTTCCTACAATGGGAGCGCTACATGACGGGCATGCATCCCTAATTAAAAAAGCGGTTTCTGAAAATGAAAATGTTATAGTAAGTATTTTTGTGAATCCGACCCAGTTTAACAATCAGGAAGATTTAGACAAATACCCTAAAACCATAGATAACGATATAGAATTGATATCTGACATCTCAGACAAAATAATATTATTTACGCCAGAGGTTTCTGAAATATACCCTAAGACCGTCACGCCAAAAACCTACGATTTTGAAGGATTGGACAAGGTTATGGAAGGCGAATTTAGAGATGATCATTTTAATGGTGTTGGCACCATAGTAGAAGAACTATTTAAAATCGTACAACCAAATAAAGCTTATTTTGGCGAAAAAGATTTTCAACAATTACGTATTATTCAAAAACTTACTGAAATAAAAGATATACCTGTCGAGATTATAGGCTGTGATATTATACGAGAAGAGCACGGGCTAGCAATGAGTTCTAGAAATGAAAGGTTAAGCACAAAAATGCGACAAAAAGCAGCTTTTATTTATGACACCCTAAAAACTGCCAAAATTAAATTTGGCATGGAAAATGCACTGAACGTCAAGGATTGGGTAATCGATGAATTTAAAAATCATGACGATTTTGAATTAGAATATTTTGACATTACCGATGTTGAGACTTTGACCCCAATGCAGAATAAAATAAATAATGTAAAATACAGAGCGTTTATTGCCGTTTATGTTGAAGACGTAAGGCTAATAGACAATATAGCCCTAAATTAAAAGTAAGTTATGCAAATAGAAGTAGTTAAATCAAAAATACATCGAGTAAAAGTTACAGGTGCCGACCTCAACTATGTTGGTAGTATCACTATTGATGAAGATTTAATGGATGCCGCAAATTTTATTCGTGGAGAAAAAGTTCAGATTGTCAATAATAACAATGGGGAAAGACTAGAAACTTACATAATCCCCGGTCCAAGAAAAAGTGGGGAAATCACTTTAAATGGAGCTGCAGCAAGAAAAGTGTCTGTTGGTGATATTTTAATTTTAATTTCTTATACTTGGATGGATATTGAAGATGCAAAGAAATTTAACCCTTCTTTAGTTTTTCCTAATGAAGAAAATAATCTATTAACATAAAGGTTGACGAATACCCTAAAAAAAAATCTTAAGATCATACTCCCAATAGCATTGGGAGTTTTTTTAGTTTGGTATTCCTACACTTCAACAACACCAGAGAATAGAAAAGAAATAATTTTTTACATTAAAGAAGCAAATCCGCTTTATGTATTACTTTCTATTCTACTAGGCATTCTAGGGCATATCTCTAGAGCAATACGCTGGAACTATCTTTTAGAACCTTTAGGATACAAGCCAAAACTAGTAAACAATATCCTCATAATCTTGACCTCTTATTTTGCTAATTTAGGTATACCAAGAACAGGAGAAATTTTAAGGGCCACTGCGTTGACCACCTATGAAAACGTACCTTTTGAAAAAGGCTTTGGCACTATTGTAACAGAACGGGTCATCGATGTAATCATGCTGCTTTTAGTGGTTACCATTGCATTTTTATTACAAACCGATGTGATCATGGGCATTTTACAAGAACGTGGCTTTAATGCCACAGGACTCATTTTTCTTGCCTTGGGCGGAATTACGTTGTTTTCTATTTTTGTCTTTATCATAAAAAAATCTAAGAGTGCAATAGCCCTAAAAATCAGAACTTTTGTAAAAGGACTTCTTGACGGAGTGTTCAGTATATTTAAAATGAAAAATAAATGGTTGTTTATTTTTCATACATTTTTCATTTGGGGGTGCTACATAGGCATGCTTTATATTATAAAATTTACTGTTCCAGAAACTATCTCATTAACACTAAGCCAACTCTTGGTTGCCTTTGTAGCAGGAGCTTTTGCCATGGCAACTACCAATGGCGGAATAGGTCTTTACCCCATCGCCGTAAGTAGCGCATTGGCCATTTTTGGCATCAGTGCAGTTTCTGGCGATGCCTTTGGGTGGATTATATGGATCGCACAGACGCTAATGATAGTTGTTTTTGGTGCAATATCTTTTCTTTTATTACCGTTATTAAACCGTAGTAAATAGTTTATTTCAACTAACAATTACCTTTTATGCGTTATATCACTTTAATATTCGCACTTTTATTTGGGATGACATCCTATGCACAAGTGACACAAGAAATCTTCGAATCATTTAAACTTCAAGAACGAAGAGATGTAAATTACTACTTTCCGGAAGATATGGACGATACCAAGAAGTATCCACTAATCATTGTACTTGACGGTGAATATCTTTTTGAACAAGTAGTCGCAAATTCAAAATATTACAGTCGTTTTCATGGCATGCCACAAAGTATTATCGTCGGCATCAACCAAACCGAAAATGATTTAAGATATGAAGATTGTGCCTTTGAGCAAGATAGCGGACTACCATCTGAAAAAGGAAAGAGCTTTTATGAATTTGTTGGCATGGAACTTATACCCTATCTAGACCTTAACTATAGTACGGCACCGTTTAAAATGATCGTTGGCTATGACATTACGGCTAATTTTATGAACTATTGGCTATTTAAAGACAATTCTATATTTGATGGCTATGTAAGCATCTCACCTACTCTTGCCCCAGAGATGGAAAATAGAGTACCTATGCGATTGGGCACTTTTGAAAATCAAATCTTCTATCAACTTATCGTAGAAGGTGAACCAAGTAACGACAAACAACGAATTTTAGAAATGGATAAGGACCTTAAAGCCATAAAAAAAGAATCCTTACATTATTTCTTTGATGAATATTCCAACGCCGATCATATTTCTGTTGCTACCTATGGCATAGGAAAAGCGTTTGACAATATTTTTGGAATGTTCAAACCTATTAGCCCTAAAGAATATAAATCACAAATCTTAACCAGTGAAGAACCGGTTTATGATTACTTAGAAAATAAATATCAAGGCATTGTAGATATGTTCGGTTTCAGTAAGCCAGTTGAGCTAAATGACATAATGGCAATATATGCGGCATCTCGAAAGAAAGAAGATTTTGAATCTTTAAAACCGCTATCCGACTTATGCAAGAAAGAATACCCAGAAACCATGTTGGGCTTTTATTTTGAAGCTGAGTACTATGAACAACTCGGCGAACCTAAAAAAGCCTTGAGAACATTTGAAAAATCATTTCAAATGAAAGAAATAGATTTTTTAACTAAAGAAATGGCCCTTGAAAAAATGGATGCACTAAAAGCCGATTTCGGCTTTTAAAGATTATAATATTAAATAAACGGCTAGTCCCAAATTAGCCCAACCTACTTAATTATGATTAAAATTGACGCAATGTACTTCGTGTTTTCCGGAGTGCTCTTTACTTACTTCGGATTAAAAGGAGAATTCATTTTAACCTATAACGGCATTGCCCTATTTATGGCATGGGCTTCATTTTTTCTAGCCTTTAGCGCTTTTAAAAAAGAAAGATCTGGCGAAAATTAAACTTTAATTTTCATAGCAAAATCCAATCATTTCAAACTTCTTGCTACCTTTAGCTTTTGATAAAAGTTAAAGATGGCCAAAACTAAAACTGCATTTTTTTGTCAAAATTGTGGCACCCAATATGCCAAATGGGTTGGACAATGCTCTGCCTGCAAACAATGGAACACCGTTGTTGAAGAGGTGGTACAAAAAGAAGAGAAGACTAGTTGGAAAACTCCTACCCAAACCACTAAAAGAGTTTCTAAACCTCTTTTGGTGAATGAAATCAGTATTGAGAAAGAAGTTCGCCTAAATACTTTTGACCTAGAATTCAATAGAGTTCTTGGTGGCGGTTTAGTTCCTGGTGCATTGGTACTATTAGGCGGTGAACCCGGTGTTGGAAAAAGCACCCTACTTCTTCAAATAGCATTAAAATTACCTTATAAAACGTTATATGTTTCTGGTGAAGAAAGCCAAAAACAAATTAAAATGCGTGCCGATAGAATTCACCCAAATAGCCAAACCTGCTTTATTCTAACGGAAACTAAAACCCAAAACATTTTTAAACAAATAGAAGCAACGGAACCTGATATTGTTGTTATCGACTCTATACAAACACTTCACTCAGATTATATTGAATCTGCTGCGGGTAGTATTTCTCAAATTCGAGAATGTACAGCCGAACTTATAAAATTCGCTAAAGAAACCAATACCCCTGTTATACTAATTGGGCATATTACCAAAGATGGATCTATTGCAGGGCCAAAAATTTTAGAACATATGGTAGATACTGTTCTTCAATTTGAAGGTGATCGCAATTATGTATATCGTATTTTGAGGTCGCTAAAAAATAGATTTGGATCAACTGCAGAACTTGGTATTTACGAAATGCAAGGCAGTGGATTGCGCGAAGTCAATAATCCATCTGAAGTATTGATTTCCAAAAACGACGATGGCTTAAGTGGTACTGCAATTGCTTCTACCGTAGAGGGTATGCGCCCACTACTTATAGAAATTCAAGCACTAGTCAGTACAGCTGTTTATGGAACACCTCAACGTTCTACAACGGGCTATAACGCCAAAAGATTAAATATGCTATTGGCAGTGCTAGAAAAACGTGCAGGATTTAAACTGGGCGCTAAAGATGTTTTCTTGAATATAACCGGAGGCATATCTGTAGATGACCCGGCTATTGATCTAGCCGTCATTGCTGCCATTTTATCCAGTAATGAAGATATACCTATTGATAAAGGAATTTGCTTTGCTGCCGAAGTTGGACTTGCCGGAGAAATTAGACCTGTACAGCGCGTGGAGCAACGCATATTAGAAGCCGAAAAACTAGGTTATGACACCATCATAATTTCAAAAAGCAATAAAATAGGCCTGAAATCGACAAAAATCAAAATACTATTAGCGTCCAAAATAGAAGAGGTTACAAATAATTTATTTAGCTAGCGCTTATCTCGCATTATTCTAGCCAAAACCATAATGATCACAATCACTACTAAGATTAAAACTATTTGTCCAAAACCGACTTTCAAAAAAATTAGGCTATCCATTCTAAGGCGCAGGATTAGGAATTAAATTATGGATGGCTTCTATTTCTTTTAAAATATCTTCAGACAAATCAATATCAATACTACCAATATTTTCTTCTAATTGTTTGATGCTTGTAGCACCAATAATAGTACTGGTAACAAAAGGCCTCGTATTTACAAACGCCAAAGCCATTTGTGCAAGCGTAATGCCATTGGCTTGCGCCAGATCATAATATTTTTTAGTCGCCTCTACAGCTGTATCGCCGATATATCTATTATAATTAGGAAATAAACTTAATCGAGAACCTTCTGGCATTCGATCACCTAAATACTTACCACTTAACGCACCAAAACCCATTGGAGAGTATGCCAATAGACCTACTTGTTCTCTCATTGAAATTTCGGCCATGCCGACCTCAAACAATCTATTTAACAAACTATACGGATTTTGAACAGTTATTGTTCTTGGCAATGTTCCATGAACTTTACTTTCCTCTAAAAAACGCATGGTTCCCCATGGTGTTTCATTAGAAATACCTACGTGCTTTATTTTACCTTCTCGTATTAAATCACGGAAGGTTTCTAAAACTTGATGAATATTATCTTCCCAATGATCAGATATATCATGCTTATATCCTCTTTGACCAAAATAATTGGTACTCCTATCCGGCCAATGTAATTGATACAAATCAATATAATCTGTTTGCAAACGCTGTAAACTCCCCTCTACAGCTTCAATAATAGACTCTCTAGTAAAACCGCTAGTACGAATAAACTTCGTCATTTCAGCTTTTCCGGCAATTTTGGAAGCTATTACAATATCTTCTCTATTACCATTTTTCTTAAACCAATTACCAATAACCTTCTCTGTAGCGGCATATCTATCTTTATGTGCCGGGACAGGATACAACTCTGCCGTATCTAAAAAATTAACACCCTTATCTAGAGCATAATTGATTTGTTCATGACCTTCCTCTTCGGTATTTTGATTACCCCAGGTCATAGTACCCAAACATATTTTACTTA
>Ga0209295_1000950_pt1 | contig 11289 bp, 10 predicted proteins | sample Porto_5metaG_FD_187428 | JGI IMG/M metagenome (GOLD analysis project Ga0209295, IMG submission 187428) | Marine algal microbial communities from Porto, Portugal - Porto_5 metaG (SPAdes) (version 2) | ecosystem: Host-associated > Algae > Red algae > Unclassified | place: Portugal: Porto... | reverse complement strand
GTATCAAAAGCTTCTGTTACAAAGTTGCGCTCAGTACCTCCCATATGTGGAGATGATAACCAGATTTTATTAGAACTTGACATTATTTATATAGAGATTTTATTTTTTACAAATATACCCTTTAGGGTGAGACCTACGATATAGAGATCATAGGTTAGACTCTTTTTAGAGCAGTAATCTAGATTCATTTGTAGTTTATCTGGAAAGATTACATCATCATTATATTGCTTAGCATCTTTTTGTCTTTTAAGCAATGCCTCTTCATTTACATATTTAATAGCCGCTAGACTAGTTAACCCTGGTTTAAGTTTAAGGACTTGTCTATCACTACCCTCAAGCTTATCATAATATCCAGGTATATCTGGTCTTGGACCTACAAAAGACATATCTCCCTTTATGATATTAAAAAGCTGCGGAAGCTCATCTATTTTAAATTTTCTAAGAAATTCACCTACACTCGTGACTTTACCACTATGCATTGTTCTGATCTTATAGATGGTAAATGGCTTACCAAATTGACCAATTCTAGTTTGTTTAAAAATTGTGAAAGTTGGGGCAATAATCATAATTATCCAAAATGGTATGAGACAAAAAATTATCACAGTTGCAAATAAAAAATCGAAAATAGATTTAATCAATTTCTTTAAATTTTATTATGCGACCAGGATTGCCCACCACAACAGCATAATCTGGAACATCTTTTATAATAACTGCGCCAGCTCCAATGGTACACCATTTACCTATTTTTATACCAGGTATAACTACCGCTCCAGCTCCAATGTGTGTTCCTACATCTACGCTTACGCCGCCACTTAAAGTAGCGTTAGGTGAGATATGAACAAAGTCTTTGATAATACAATCGTGCTCCACAACAGCACTAGTATTAATTATACAATGATTACCTATTGAAATGGATTCATTTACCACAGCATTAGGCATTATCACAGTTCCTAGACCAATCTCATCTTGTACAGAAACAGTTGCCTTGCTATGTATTATAGCTTTGTGCCATTGATTTTTATATCTATCTGCAAGTTTCTTTCTGATACTATTATCTCCTATACCAATGATAATTTCATCAAAATCGTGAATCTTACATATAGGTACCCCTAAATAAGTATCTTTTTGATAATTATCGTCTATAAATCCCTCTACAACAATACCATTATTAGTTGCGATGGCATTTACTACTCTTCCGTGGCCACTTGCTCCAAAAATTTTCATTACCCTTTAAATCTAGTCGTTGTTGCTTCTCCCTCTTGTGATATCCCTTCAGAAATAAAGACCTTTTTAATAGTCATTAATAAAATTTTAATATCAAGTGAAAAACTTTGATTACTTACATACCAGACGTCTAACTCAAATTTTCTTTCCCAACTTATTGCATTGCGTCCATTAACTTGAGCCCATCCAGATATGCCTGGTTTAACAAGCCCTCGCTTACGTTGCTCTTGAGAATACAGCTGAACATACTCTGGGAGTAATGGTCTAGGCCCTATAAAACTCATATCACCTTTAAGTACATTTATGAGTTGTGGGAGTTCATCTAGCGATGTTTTTCTTATAAACTTACCCACTGGAGTAAGCCTCACAGCGTCTGGTAATAAATTACCAGATGTATCACGTTTATTATTCATAGATCTAAACTTTATGATTCTAAAAATAATATCGTTCTTACCCGTTCTTAATTGCGTGTAAAAGGGCTTTCCATTATTTGCTATGGTCAATAGCAAAGTAATTAGTAAAAAAATGGGAGCAATGACTATTAAACCAATAAAAGCACAACTTATGTCCATAAGTGGTTTGAGAAAATTTTTATACCACATATATTATTTTTTTTTGGCCATTAAGCCGTTTAATAGTCCTCTGTACTCTTCTAGCAATGCTTGCCATATTTCCCTTCTCTCATAACTATCAGTGATGACGCTTCTTGCATTTGCCTTAGCACGATCATAAAGTTCCTTATCCTCTATAAGTTTACACATTGCTACTTCTAGTGCGTTACTACTTTTTACAGGAACAATCAATCCATTGCGGTTGTTTACTATAATCTCGTTACATCCATTTATATCAGACACTATAGATGGTAACCCCATTGCACCTGCTTGTAATACGACGTTAGGAAAACCCTCTCTGTACGATGGAAAGGCTAACGCTTTCGCGAAAGCAAAATAAGGCCTCACATCATCCACATATCCAGTTGTATAAATCTTACTATGTGTTTTAATTGTTTCTTGTGTAGAAGGCATAAGAGGGTCTAGCTCTTCTTCTAAAGGACCCACAAGGAGGAGTGAGGTCTCTGGGTGTTTCTCTTGAACAGTTACAAATGCTTTTACTAATTCATTTACCCCTTTATCTCCTACAAGCCTACCTACCAGTATAAATGTAAAATCAGTCTGTGATATGTGAAGCTTCTTTGCTACATCTACCATATCACTTGATTCATAATCTGGGGAGAAGTACGTAGTATCAATACCATTTGAAGAGCCTTTCCCTATCACTTTAAGCTTAGTTTTCTTTGTAAAATTTAACTCTTCTATAATGGTTTTTAAACCTTGTGCATTAGGGTACACTTTTGTGGCACAACGGTAGGTAAGCTTTTCAACTACGTCTAGTATTTTTCTCTTTACACCGGTTGCCTCAAGTAAAGGGAGACCCGCCACTGTATGTAATCGCAAGGGCACGCCGGCAAGTCTCGCCGCAAGCATACCTACAATACCTGCCTTAGGTGTATGTGTGTGTACAATTTCCGGTTTTTCCTTTTTTAAAAATTTATAAAGCCTATATACTGCTTTAAGATCTTGTATAGGTGTGATCTTTCTGGTTAAAGGAAGAAAAAAATAGGGTACACCTTGCTTGCTTACTACCCTTTTAAGCTCTTCCTCTTGTGATGAAACAGCTGTAACCTCGTAGTGCTCTTTCATAAAAGCAAGTTGTCCCTCTAGAAGCTTATCTAAGGATATGGGTACCGTAGTTATTCTTATTAATTTCTCCAAATGATTAATCTATCAGGTGCTTAATATTATTTTTTACTAAACGAAATTTTCCGCTTTTTTCTACGGGTATTTCTGTCACATACTCAAATTCTATCTCCATCTTGCTCCCTAGCCTATCAATCCAGTTTTGACGGAACCTCTCTTCACTTTTATTATTGAAAGATTTTGGGTCTCTAACAATTTTTATTAGGATATGATTTATACTATTTTGATGAGCTTGAAACTTTATAATTCCATTAATATCTTTTAAAGTATTTGAAACGTTACCCAGGTTGATTTTACCTTTTTCTATAGAATAAACGTAGTCATCTATTCTACCCAAAATCTGTTTTACTAAAGGGTTATTATTTCCGCAGTTGCAAATTTCAGTACTTAATTCTATAGAGTCTCCTATATCATATCTAATTAAGGGTGTGCCGTGAGTGGTAAAACTTGTTACTACAAGTTTTCCAGATTGAGCAGGCACATTATCCTTATTTAAAACTTCAAATACTCCACTTTGAAGTTCTAAGTGAAGATTCCTATTTGAACACTCTATAATAAACGGCGCGCCTTCTGAAGATGCGTACTGATCATAGACACCACTGTGAAAAAATGATTCTATAATATTTTTATTAATCTCTGTGATACTCTCTGCAGTGGGAAATATAGCTTTTACAATTCCTTTGGGAAAAGATAAATTTTCTGCAATACCATATTTTGCAATTTCTAATATATTAGAAGGAAAACCAACTAAAAACTCTGGAGCAAAAGCTATTAAATCTTTTATATAATACCCTAAGTAGTCCTTCTTTATGTGGAATGTTGAATAATATTTAACCTTGTAAATATAATCCTCTTTCCAAAATCTATTTTTTGAAACATCCTTATCTGTAAGAATATTTTTTCCAGAAAACCAAGCAGTCTTTTTACCTAACTCATATCCGAAATTAGCTCTAAAGTTATCTAACATCGCAAATCGTTCTTGAAAATCCTCTTTGGTAAAGTATACTTCTAGAGATTTACCAGTAGTACCTCCGGTTTTGGATATAACAGCACCCTTTTTATCAATGGTATAAACATCATTGAGATTAGATCGTATATCTTCTTTAGATAGTATGGGTAATTGAGATATGGTCGAAAGGTCTGTTGGATTGTTCTGATTAATAAATTTATTCTTAAAATAAACTGAATGTTCGGTGGCGTGTGATATAAAAGATTTATAACGCTCAGTTTGTAGCATTTTAAGTTCTTCAAAACTTAAATTACTATTTTCCTTAAAAATCTTTCTGTAATATTTATACTTCCCTCCATATCTCACTTTATTGCTATTGTAGCTATACAAAGAGATTAACAAGTTTTGAAAAAAATGAGGTAAAGACTGATAAATTTTTTCCTTCATAACACTATTCTATTCTCCTATTTCTCTTTTTAAAACGTCTGTCATTATTTCATTATGAGTCTCGCAACGATAGATATTAAGCAAAAGAGCTTTACGATTTTTAGAAGCAATATTAATAAATGGCAATAATCCTTTAACAAATAAGGCCCTTAAGTATTTATTTTTTACAAATAACAAACCGTTATACCCTTTCATTTGAGTTGTAATATAATTTTCCCAAGCAGCTTTAAACGCCTTATCATTAGTAATAATACTATTTAAATTTTCTATTTTTTCATTAAAAGAATCTTTAGACTGTCCTATCATTAGTTCTAAATTAGGGCTTATCGTCCTGCCTTGATAAAAAGGAAGGAGATCAAAGTTAATACCAGTATCATCAAATTCTAAAATCACAGCCATTCCTTCTGTCCAAGGTCCTTTTTGATATTTTGGCTTATAGTCAAATATAAAATTACCTAAGCTATAGAAAATTTTCTTATTCTGATAGCTTTCAAAACCGCTATAACAGTGAGGATGGTGCCCCACCACTACATCTGCACCACAATCTATAAAGAAACGATAACGATCTCTTACTTGAGGCGTAGGTAATTGGTAATGCTCTCTACCACCGTGTGGTATTACAATTGTATAATCTGACTTAGCTTTTGCTTCTTTTATATCATTATGATTATTTATTAAGTGCAAAGGGTTTGCTCCGTATGAATTATAAGTTGCTGCACAAAACTCATTCTCTGCAATATTAATAAATGCAAAAACCTTTCCTTTAATTTCTTTATAATAAGTCTTTCTAGCATTCTTAAGATTACTACCCGCTCCTACGGTTGCTATATTATTCTTTGCACAAAATTCTAACGTATCAGAAACTCCTTTTTCTTGATAATCAAGAATATGATTATTAGCAAGAGTTGCTAAGTCAAAGCCTATCTTTTTTAAAGGTAACACTCCATCAATAGGACCCTTAATATTGGGGCCAGACTTTAATAATACATTTTGACTATTAGTGATTGGACTTTCTAAATTGGTAACGGCATAATCTACGCTATCAACAACGTTTTTAAATTCTCCAAAAAAAGAAGTATAGTCACCATTTTCTATAGTTTTCTTATTGCGACCTATAGGGCAGTAATCACCGGTTATTAAAACTTTAATACTCATAAACACATTTTTGAAAATGATGCACATAATGTACATCATTTATAGCTATTACATTAAGCTAAATTTATAACCAACTCCCTCATAAATTAACCAAAAAACATTTCCATACCATATAGTACCGCTTGTTAATGCTATTACAAGAAAACCTACGTTAAATAGAATTATAAAGGCATATACAGGTATCAAACCAAGTACATATTTCTGTAAAGTATCTGATTTATAGCGTACATAAAATCTTATGAAGAAAAAGAAAAATATTTGTGTAGCGATAATCACAAATCTACCTCCAGATGGAAATAAAGACAACATAAAGGTTATAGAAAAAAATACAAGTACAAAATTAAATAATTTTTGAAGCCCTGGATCTGGCTTTGGCGTATCTGACAGCTGCTTTCTAATTTTATAAATTAGGAAGAAAATATATGCCCTTGCAGAGTATCCAAAAGTTTTTGAAACCGTATGAAAGAGGGACTTACTGCGTTCCTCATAAACCGCAGAGATCTCACTACTATTATATAACTCAACTTTACGGGCTATACTAGAAGGTAAAAAGACAGAAAAACTACTAAGGTTTATCACATTACTGTCAAGTATTAAGGCAAAAATAAAAGATAGCACAAAAGCGGTATACAACCATCCTGGCGTTTTAGTCTCGCTAAGCAATACTTTTTTAAATAAGTAAATTATAAGTATAAACGGAAGTATAAACAAATACGAAAAATGAAATAGAATTAGACTAAAAAGCCCTATAAACCATATCTTTTTATTAAAGTAAATAATATTGATAATAGAACAAAACCCAATAATAGCAGCTGTCCAAAAACGTGCCCCGTTAATATTAACTATAGAATTAAGTGAGAAAAATATAAGCCCCAGTATAAAAACAGAAATACTCTTTTCTATAAGCTTATCATTAAAAAAGAGTTTTAAGGACTTGTAAGAAAATATTCCAAATACAAATCCAAAAATTGCAAACATTATTTTAGGGTTACCACCTAGACTTTCTGTAATACTGTATAAGCTATACTTATATAAATCTGGGATTTGACCAGCTCTATATTTTGAAAAAACTTTACCTAAACTACCGTGATTAAACTCATTTAACACCCAAGCTACTCGATAAGAATCTGCCGAAGTTTCTGTAAATGAAAATGAATACCCAAATAAGGTCGAAAAAATAACATAAATAACACCACTTCTCTTTGAAGACAAGGAAAAAAGCGATGACAAAAAAGCACCAAATGGCCATATAAAAAATAATGGCAATCGTAGATCTATTTTTTGCTTATCCATTATGATTTACCAGTTTTATAAATTGGTCTGCAACATTAGACGCGTCGTAAATAGATAAATCATCAATATGCTTCGATAGTGAATAATCTTTATTTAAAAAAGATTGAAATGCAAGTTTTTCTGTATCAGAAAGGTCTGTAGAAATTTCTAAAACTGGTCTTTTTGCAAGTGAGTAATCTATTAACTTACTAGGAGATTGGGTCACAGTACCTTTATTTCTTACATTAAGCAAAAAGTCCATAGTGCTCATTGTGAGCATTAATTCTTCTCTATTGATAGTATTACGTATTTCTAACTTGCCTTCAAGAGCGTTTTTAAATGGATCAAGAAGATCTGTCTTATCTGTATAGACTATAAACTTAAAATCTTCATTAACAGTTGTAAGATATTTTAAGAACTCGCTTGGGTCTCTTTTCCCAGGATAAAAAAGTCCCGCATACATAAATGTAGGAATGTCTCTTTCTTCATATTGAGAGATAACAAGCTCATCAAAATTAAACCCTTGCGGTATAACTCGTATTTTATCTCTAAACTCATTATAGTATGACTCTTTTGCAGACTCAAGAGGTACCGCTATATAATCAGTTTTCTTACACCAACGCTTTTCTAGATATTTAAAATAAAATGGTGGCTTTGCAAATGTATTTCCCATAAATGGATCTCCACAATCTGAGACCCAGGTCTTAAAGTTTTTATCTTTAGTTTTAATCAAGCTTGCCCCCCAGTGCATTGCATAAGGAACGGCTATGGTAATGAGTAGGTCAAAATCTTTTTCTTTAAGAATTGCTTTTTTCACCTTAGGCATTAGTAATATATCCGGAAAAGCCAGTAGCTTCATTAAAAAGAAAATTACGCCTTTTTTCCATAAAGAAACTTTAAGCTTTCCATCACTGTTCCTTAAAGCAAATGATGGTGTTCCAATATCCTTAACAACAACCCCTGTTCTTTCTTGAAAATCTGAATAGTCATAGTTTCCCAGCGTAGCCATTAGCGTTACCTTATTTCCTTTTTTTGCTAAAGATTTTGCCAGCTCTGTTGCTCTAAAGGCTCTAGGAGCATTAGTAGGTAAAATGGTGCGAGAAATTATTACAATATTCATAAATACAGATTATAATCTAGATGCTTGTTTTTAATTTAATAGCTTGAGACCTACCTACAAGCTCTTTTTGAGACTTCGTAAATTCTTAATTACAAAGAACGCTCTTGTATATTCTTTTAAGCTTACATTTCTTAATAAAGGTCTTACAAGTGCATAATAACTGGGTATAAATAGTACGACCACGCTTAAAGTAACCATAAAAGCAACCCCCTCTATACTATGTAGTGATCCTACGTATACAAAGATAGGTGTTATTATAAATGCAATAATATTCCATTTAAGATCTAAGTCTGTACGACCCGTAGCAACTACGAGGTTACCTAAATTACCACCTATAACTCTAAATATCATATTTACACATAAAATCTGAACTAATATGGTAATTTCTACAAAAGGCTCTCCGTATAGTACATACACAATAGGATAAGCAAAAATAGCTATAAGTGCATATAACGGTATTGTTACCGTTGCAAGCATATTTGTAAGTTTCAAGTAGTGTTTTTTTAGAGTAGGTAAATCTGCTACATATTTTGCCAGTGCGGGTGCGGCAACACGATTTAAAACAGATGATATAAAAATAGAAGGTTTTCTAACCAAATCACGAGCTAGACTATAGCCTCCAAGTATAGAAGGTGAGAAAAATTTACCAATTATAAGAATATCTATATCTCGATTAAAATAATTTATAATTTGCCCTCCTACCTGGTACATACCTATTCTAAGAAAAGGTACTGTTTCAGAAAATTTAAAATGAAAAAGCAACCCATACTTTTTTACTCCTACAATAAAGTATGCTAGGTTAATAAACGTAAAACGTACTAGTAGCGAGTACACAAGCGCATAGACTCCATAATCGTAAACAGCAAGTAAAATTGCTACTATAAAAGAAAGTAATGCTCCTATAATATCTACTATACTTATAAATTTAAATAGTAAGTTTTTCTGCTCAATAGTTCTGTATTGACTTCCCAAACCTGTAAGTAGCAGGTTTATACCTATTAAAGGGATTAATGTATTTAATAACGGCTGGTCATAAAAACTCGCTGTGAGAGGTGTAACAATTAGTAATACGCCAAACATTACAAAACTTGCAGCCCAGTTAATCCAGTAAAGACTTGCATACTCCTTTTTAGAAATATCTTGCTTGTGAAGTATTGCAGTAGTTAAGCCCATATCATTAAATAAGGTCATAAATCCCATTACAAAAACTACAAGTGCCATAAGTCCAAAATCTTCCTTATCTAAAAACCTTGTCAATACAGATATTTTCAAAATTTCGGTAACTGCAAGTATAATTGTGCTTATAGTAGTCCATTTTACACCTTTTAAAGCTTGTTTTTTAATATCCATTAAATGCTTCTATTTCAGAAAAACTTACTTTTAATTTCTCAAAAAGAGTCTTGCTATTTACTTCATTTAAAATAATTTCCCTATTGCTTTTCTGTTCAGTAATAGTCAGGTTATCTAGAGATGGATTTTTTGAATTTTCTAGATCATCTTGAATAGAATAAACATAAACACCTATCCTCTTTAAATATTGATAAATAGAATTTTGCTCATCTAAGAAAATCTTAGCTCCGTAGTAAACCATTGTAATAATATTGCCAAAAGCTTGCTGCCTCTTATGATTCATTATAACTACTCCGCAAGATTTTATAAGATCATTATACTCTTTTAATGGCATAAAGTCTATTAATGGAAAAAAATTATTTGGTATTATTTCACTTCCGTGAAAAATGACTTTGTCTCTATAACCATCATTACCATAACTTAAAGGACAATATACTTTTCTATTTAAAAGTTCTGTGTTTTTAAAAAGAGAAAGTATTTCTAAATGGTTATTTGTAGCACTAGCAGAATTTCCTAAGAGAATATTATTTCCAGAAATAGAATCATCTAGAGAAGTCACCATTTTCTCTATAGGATAATACATAAAACTAAAATATTTAAATTCTTTGTTGAATTTAGAATTCAGTTCTATCTTTTGCTCATCATAAGATACACCTATAAAGTCCATTTTGGATAAAGCTTTTTTAATAAATTCATCCTTAAAAAAGCGCCCAGTTCTTGTTATTGCGCTTTTGAAATTGAGTATCGACTTACTATGCCTGCTTTGCTCAAGCCAGGTTGTTTTTTCTTTTAAGAAAGCATTTTTCTTTTTAAATAGGCGTGAGTTAGCATAAAACTCTGCTCCCCATCCTATCCAAACTAAGCTGTTATTTTGAGAATTTTTAAGTGTGTTTACAATAAGTGCACAGTTAAAGGTGAACCCGTGAAAAACAATAGTCGCATTAGATATTGACCTAGCAAAACCACGGAGGTTACTTCTTGATGGGTCTAACGTTTGTACACAAGAGTGCGCCTCAACGTATTTAAGTTCACCTACGTCTTTACTAGACAAGATGTAGAATGTATTATCACAGCCTGGTAATGCATCAAATTGTGATACCGCAGAGTTAATAAACTTCTCATCTATCGTTATGTGTACTATTTTCATAAAGCCTTTATGCTTTCAATACATTTACAATCTCTGCAAGATTTTGATCGCTAAGCTCAAAAAATAGTGGTAATCGTACAAGGCAGTCAGAATAATTATCTGCCTTATCTAGTGATCTTCCATCGTGCTTATCTGTGTAAAAAGGACTCTTATGAAGGCTTAAATAATGAAATACAGCGTGTATATCCTTTTCTTTTAATTTCTTAATAAGACTTCTTCTCTGGGCAGGTGACTCGCACACTAGATAAAACATATGCCCATTATTTGTTGCAAAATCTGGAACAAAAGGCAAACTTATACCATTAGACGTTGCCCAAGATGCAAGCTCTTTGTAATAGAAATCCCAGTGAGATTTTCTTTTAGACTGTATCTTTTCTAGATTTTCAAGCTGCGCCCATAAAAAACTTGAAATTAATTCTGATGGTAAAAATGATGACCCTACATCTACCCATCCATACTTATCAACTTCTCCTCTAAAAAAAGCAGATCTATTAGTACCTTTTTCCCATATAATCTCTGCTCTATCTGCAAATTGCATATCATTTATAGCAAGCATACCACCCTCACCAGAAATAATATTCTTAGTCTCGTGAAAAGAGAATGCGGCTAGGTGCCCTATCGTACCCAAGGCCTTTCTCTCTCCCTTACTATTAGTATAATAACTATCTATAGCCTGAGCTGCATCTTCTACTACAAATAGATTGTGCCTGGTAGCAATATCCATTATAACATCCATATCACAAGCTACCCCTGCATAGTGAACAGGTACTATGGCCTTAGTTTTTTCTGTAATAAGTGATTCTATACTACTCTCATCTATACCAGGATGATCTGGACGACTATCTGCAAAAACTATTTTTGCCCCTCT